>ERZ1048686.137-NODE-137-length-80231-cov-9.042432_pt1 | contig 80231 bp, 78 predicted proteins | sample MGYA00383099_ERZ1048686 | MGnify/ENA primary metagenome ERZ1048686 (study PRJEB29581, sample SAMEA5548369) | metagenome | biome: marine; feature: coastal; material: water | depth 25 m | study: Short-term variability in the microbial, nano- and picoplankton... | reverse complement strand
CGGGATCAAGCGCAACAGCGCCGCTTTGAGAGATAAGCGCAGAGCACCCCGCATATTTACGCGCATCCACATAGCCCTGCATCCAGCCGCGTATTCGCGCCAGCCTATCCTTGTCGAAACCACTCATTCTTATCTAAACCTCAAGCCATTCTTTGCGCACGTCTTCCCGCTCTTTCAGCTCAGCGGGCGTTCCTTCAAACACCACCTTGCCGTGTCCCATCACATAAACGCGGTGCGCAATATCCATTGCGATCGACAGCTTTTGCTCAACCAGCAGCGTCGAAATCCCGCGATCTGCGATCTCTTTTAGAACGTCCGCCACCTTTTGCACCATTTGCGGTGAAAGACCTTCGGTTGGCTCGTCAATCATCACAAAATCAGGGTCGCCCATTAGCGTGCGGCACATGGTGAGCATTTGCTGCTCGCCGCCCGAAAGCACTGAGGCCTCGACGTCAGCGCGTTCATTCAGGTTAGAAAACATATCGAACATCATCTGCATCGACCAACGACCCGCCCCATCCTTTTGACCGGGCTTCAGGCCCAGCGTCAGGTTTTGGCGCGTCGTCAAACCGGGAAAGATATCACGATTTTCAGGAACATAACCAATGCCCAGATTGGCAATGTCAAAGGCTTTGCGCCCTGCGATCTCTTGGCCCTTGAACTTGACAGATCCTTCCGGTTCGACCTCGCCCATAATTGCTTTGCAGGTGGTTGAACGACCCACACCGTTTCGACCTAACAAAGCGACGATCTCGCCTTCCTGCACGTTCAGCGTAACGCCCTGCAAGATGTGCGATTTGCCGTAATAAGCATGCATGTCAGTAACTTCGATCAATGTTCTGCCTCCAAGGCTGCGCCAAGATAGGCTTCTTGTACTTTCGGATCAGCGCGCACGTCGGCGGGTTTTCCTGTCGCGATAATTTCGCCGTAGACCAGCACTGAAATGCGATCCGCAAGGCCAAAAACAACGCCCATATCATGTTCCACCATGATCAGCGTTTTGCCCTCTGTGACCTTCATAATCAGATCAGTAATGTAATCGGTTTCCGAATGGCTCATCCCTGCGGTTGGTTCATCAAGCATGATCACATCCGCGCCACCCGCGATGGTAATACCAATTTCTAGTGCGCGTTGTTCTGCATAACTGAGCGTTCCCGCGGGCAGATTGCGCCGCTCTAGAAGGTTGATTTGATCAAGGATCGCATCGGCCCCTTCGGTCAATCGACGCGAATTGTTGACGAGGTTCCAGAAGGAATATTTGTACCCTTGCGACCACAAAAGCGCGCAGCGCACGTTCTCGAAAACCGTCATTGCAGGGAAAATATTGGTGATCTGGAAAGAGCGTGACAGACCTTTGCGATTGATCTGATAAGGCTGCAGACCAATCACATCTTCACCATGCAATTTAACCGTTCCCTTGGTTGGTGCAAATCGCGCGGTGATCAAGTTAAACAACGTCGATTTACCAGCCCCGTTTGGGCCGATGATTGCGTGGCGCTCGGCCTTACCGATTGATAAATCAATGCCGCGAATGATCTTTGCATGACCGAAACTTTTTGTGAGCCCTGTGAGTTCTAATGCAGGTACGCTCATGATACCTCTCCTGCAGAGTTAGCGTCCGACCAAGCCTCTTTCAAAGCAGGCGCCGTTCTTTTTGCGATGACTAACCCGACAGCCGTGACGGCCAAGGCAATAAGCCAAGGCAATACCGTATGGCTGTCAAAAGTGGTCCAGAACAACGTCATTTCATTGTCTCCCTTCGTCGCGTGACGAAAGTGAAAGGTCATTTCTACGAGGGCGCACAGGCCTAAAATTCCAATGGCCGCCGGTAGTAAGGTTTTAAAGTAAGGTTCTATCAACAGCTTGGCTTTACCAAGCTTGAACACAGGGACATGCATCATCAGAAGCCCTGCCAATCCACCTGGGAAAAACATCACGGTGGCAAGGAATAGCGAGCCTGCGTAAAAGGCCCAAAGTTCCGTCTGTAGACTAAGAACCGTTTGCACCAAAGTGAAAACAATCGCACCAATGATAGGTCCAAAGAAGAACCCGACACCGCCAAGGAATGTCACCAAAAGGATCACGCCAGAAGAGGCCGTATTGAGATTTTCTTCCGTTACGATTTCATAGTTGATCGCGAACAATCCACCTGCGATGCCCGCAAAAAAGCCTGATGCAACGAAGCTATAGTACCGCACCCAGCGGGCAGAATAGCCCAAGAATTCCGCACGCTCTGGATTATCGCGCACTGCGTTCGCCATGCGACCAACAGGAGTGCGTGACCACAGATACATCAGGGCTGCTGACAGCAAGACCCAGAAAGATGTCAGGTAGTAGACATTGATCTGTTGCAAGAATTCGTTACCAAAGAAAGGCATCGCGTAAGTTCTATCGCCAGAAATGCCTTCTTCGCCGCCAAAGAAAGCAACAATAATAACTGAACTGGCGGCGATTAATTCACCAACGCCAAGGGATATCATCGCAAACACCGTCCCCGCGCTACGTGTTGAAAAAGAACCAACGATCATTGCAAGGCCTGCGCCGAATATCCCACCAAAGACGGGCAGCACAGGCAAAGGGAAACTCGCAAAAAAATCAGACGCATTCATGATGTGCATACATGCAAAGCCGCCGACACCAGCATAGACCGCGTGTCCAAACGACAGCATGCCACCCTGCCCCAGCAACATATTGTAGGCGAGCGCGAATATCACTGTGATCCACATCTGGTTCATAATCGTCAACGCCGAACTAGACGTGAAGATGAATGGCATCAGCATCAACGCACCTGCGGCCAAAATCCATGGCATCAGGGTCATCGTCATCGAACCTGCCCGCATTCGCTGGGCTGGTTTGCTCGGGTCGGTCGTCAGTTGATTGCTCATGATTCACGCTTTCCTAAGAGACCTGCAGGACGGAAGATTAGGATCATAACCATCAGGATGTAGGGCAGGATATCTGCAATTTGCGGACTAGTGACTGTCCAAAGATCGCGGAAAATGTTGTCGTCCATATTTTCGGGTGTCGAAATGCCGATCGCGTTAAATATATCTGACATCGCCAAATTGTACGACTTGGCAAACGTTGTTAGCCAACCGATCAAAAGCGATGCGACAAGCGCACCCCAGAGCGAACCAAGCCCGCCAATCACGATGGTCACAAATACAATTGAACCAAGAACAAACGCCATTCCCGGGAATGTTCCAAGGACAGGACCTGCGATCACACCAGCAACACCAGCAAGCGCGGTGCCCACGCCGAATACACCCATGAAGATCAACGGCACGTTATGGCCAAGCGATTCAACGGTGCGAGGGTAGCTGAGAGCCGCCTGAATAATCATTCCGACGCGGGTTTTGGTAAGGACATAAAGCAGCCCCATAAAAATCCCGACCGAAATGAAGATCATGAAAATTTTGTACGCGGGGATAGAATTCCCAGCGACAGAGAACGCGGTGTAATTCAACACTTCAGGAATGTTGAAGGGCATCTGGTTTTTGCCCCAGATAAACTGCACCAGCTCTTCAATGAGCAAGGCTAGACCGAATGTGAAAATCAGCTCTGGAACGTGTCCGTATTGGTGCACTCTCCTGAGACCATATCGTTCAACCCCTGCTCCAAGGACACCGACAATGATAGGCGCAATCAGCAAGCCCATCCAGAACCCCAGCGCGATGCTGATCTGATAGGCGAAGTACGCGCCAAGCATGTAAAAACTTGCGTGGGCAAAGTTAAGAACACCCATCATAGAGAAAATGAGCGTCAAGCCAGCCGAAAGCATAAAGAGCAGCAATCCGGTCACAAGCCCGTCGATTATGTTGACGAGGATGAGTTCCATCGGTCCCCCCAAAGGGTAAGTAAAAATCAGGAATGAGGAAGACCCGCCCTACACTGACGCAGGACGGGCTAAAAAGCGAACCTTACGGGCGCTTCATTTCACAGGTTGTTGGGCTGTCCATGGACGCCATCTCAACAGTCGACTCTGTTAGAACACCGAAGCCGGAGTTATCATAATCAAACTCGATGCCTTCATTCGTGTGAACTCCAACATTCATATTTTGGATGATCTGGTGATCCTGTGGGCGCATAAACAATTTACCACCCCACATAGAATCGTATTCCATTCCTTCCAATTGACCGGCCACTGCAACAACATCATCCGCTGTACCTGCGCCCTCAATCGCCTTTGCCAACATACCAATCACATTAAAGATGCGTGATTGATCAATATTACCATCAGGATGTTTCGCCTTGAACGCAGTGTAAGTTGCGCGCGCTTCGTCTGAACCAATCGGATTAATATCACCCTGAGAAATCAGACGGATACGTCCTTTTGCACTTTCACCAAGTGCAGCAGTGATACCCGAACCCGCAGCATAATATGTGTAGATAGGGCCATCATAACCGCTTTCGATCAACGATTTACCAAGACCAACCATGTCTGTGCCCCAGTTGCCCGTAATCACAGCGTCCGCACCCGACGCGATGATTTTGCGCGAATAGGGTGTGAAATCTTTCACTTTTCCAATCGGGTGCAATTCATTGCCAACGATCTCAACATCATTTCGCTTCGCGCTTAGGTTCTTAACCGCAGCAGCCGCAACCGCCTTACCAAAGGAATAGTCCTGCCCGATGATGTAGACCTTTTTCATGTCGTCAATGGCGACCATAACGTCCGTCAGAGCATCCATTTTGATATCTGCATTGGCATCGAAGCGGAAGTGCCAGAAGTTACATTTGTCGTTGGTCAGTGCGGGATCTACCGCTGCATAATTTAGGAATAAAACGCGGTTGTCAGGGTTACGACGATTGTGCTTGTTCACCGCTTCGGTAATCGCATTCGCAACGCCAGAAGAGTTACCCTGAGCAATATATCGGATGCCTTGATCAATCGCGACTTGCAGTTGGATCAGCGACTCTTTCGGACTAATCTTGTTGTCGAAAGCAACGATCTCCATGTTGGTACCACCAAGGACACCGCCTTTGTCGTTAACCATGTGATCAACAGCGAATTCAAACTGGTGCAGACCATTTGTGCCGGTGCTAGCAAACGGACCAGAAAGTGGGTCGATAAAGGCGATCTTGATATTTTCTGCAAATGCAGCAGACGCACCAATGACTAACGAAAGCGCAGAGACCGCACTAAGCTTCATAAATTTTTTCATGTTTTTACTCCCAAGGATGGATCACGTCGCTATTGACTTTTCAGCGTCTCGATCACTCCGGAAAGAGTTGCACACCGTCGTTTAAAGTCAAGGCTGCAGACTGGTTTCTTTCATCGGCACAAATGCGCGCTGCATGTGTAGTCGCCAAAGCAACTGCACAATGCATTTCATATTTGATCAATAATTCAACTTATTGATATTACTTGTTTATTTCGCCTTGGAGGCAAAATAAACGTCACTCTTTGAAGGGGTTTTTAGTTCCAAATTCACCCTATGCTTAATAATTTTGTGGCATAGTAGCCGCCAAAAAGAAGTAAATTACGCAGTGTCAAAACTCACAGAAGAACATAAATTGTTCCGCGATGCGGAACGAATGCCCGCGGAATTCATTTTCCCGACTGTATGCTCAGACTTTGCGCAGCCTGAATCAATCTAGGCCCATAAATCGTTTCCAGCTGCTTGGGTTTAACACGAAAAGAAGGGCCGCCAAGGTTGAGTCCGTAGACCTTTGCACCACTCAATGAGAACACAGGCGCGGCAATACCATTCACATCTGCACGCCAGATTCCGTACCCCGTACAGTACCCTTTGACTTCGTAAATCGCTTTCGCCTCCGCGTAACGCAAACGGCCTTCGGCCTCGGTCTCGGCATCAACGCGCCCCGCGACTTCGAAAACCGCTTCGCGAGCATCATCCTTCATTCCGATCAGGATCGCTTGTCCAATCGCAGACGGAAACAATGGCAAGCGTGAACCAATCCGCGCCACCAATGCCACGCCTTCACGAGAATTCGAAGTCGCCACATATATGGCTTCAAGTTGATGCTGTTCACCCAGCGCAACAGTGATGTAGGAATTGGGTCCGTCTCGAAGTTTTTCCATTTCCACGTGTGCTAGGTCTTGGATGTCAATACTCGACAGAACACTAAAACCAAGGTGCAGCACGCCCGCGCTAAGACGATAGGTCCCCGCACGCGTATCCGCGACAAGGTAATCAAGTGCGCAAAGCGTATAAGTCAGCCTCGAGACCGTTGCTTTGGGCAGACCCGTACGGTCAGAGAAGTCCGAATTTGTCAGTGTAACTTCGCCATCCCGAAAACAGCGCAAAAGTTCTAACCCGCGAGCCAAAGCTGTGACGAAATTGCGGTCTTTGCCGCCCTCATCATAGTGCATTTCATCCATTCATTTAACCTCGGTTCAGCGCATTTAGGCTGTGCTTGGCAAACACCGGTACGAATTCCCCCAGCTTCAAAGCACGTCCCGGATTTGACGCATTCCCGTCTAATCCACGTTTGAGCACACCTTGGATAATTCCCGCCATACGGAAGAAACAAAAGCTAAGGTAGTAACCAAAGTTGTCAATCCCTTGCAGTCCACGACGTTCGCAGTATTTCGCGATGAATTCTTGATCCGTCGGCAAGCCAAGTGCTGCGCGATCCAAACCACCCATACCGCGACCCTCACTGCCTGTAGGCAATTGCCATTGCATTATGACACCCGCCAAATCAGCAAAAGGATGCCCAATCGTGGAGAGTTCCCAATCCAGAACAGCGCGGACTTGAGTGTCAGTGGCGTCGAAAATCATGTTGTCGAGGCGATAATCCCCATGGACCAATGTGCGCTGGCCGTCGTCCTTTGGGCGTTCTTCAACTAGGCGGATCATCAGCTCATCCATTTCAGGAATTTTCTGCGTTACAGATGCACGGTATTGCTTGGACCAACGGCCAACCTGACGCTCGAAATAATTTCCTTCGGGGCCAAAATCCGAAAGACCGATGGCTGTGATATCGACTTCGTGAAGCGCCGCCAAGACACGGTTCATGTCATCAATTACGCCCGTACGATGCACAGGCGTCAGACCCTCCATTGAGGGTTCATTAAAGTTGCGCCCCGGCACGTGATCCATGATGTAGAACATCGACCCGATAATGCTGTCATCCTCACACAACAGATGCATTTTCGAGACTGGCATGTCCGTTCCCGCCAGCGCCTTTTGCACGCGAAATTCGCGATCTACTGCGTGGGCAGATTTCAAAAGAACCCCTGGGGGTTTGCGTCGCAGCACATAGTTATGTGACGGTGTTTTTAGCATGAATGTCGGGTTCGATTGACCAGTCTGAAACTTGGTGACGTCCATCGGTCCTTCAAAACCATCCAAGTGCTTTTTCAGGTAATGACTGACGGCAGCTTCATTCAACGTCTGTGTGTCCACGCTCATCGGGTTCTCCTAACTATAGCTTAACAGTTCCGCCCCCACTGGCGTCATAAAATGCGGAGCAGCGTTGAATTCATGTAGCGAAAACGATCTGCCAGAGAACATAAATCGTGTCATCGCAGTGTTCTTAATTTGCAAATTCAGGTTCATCATTTGCCGCTTAGGCGCGCCCATCGCAACTGACGTCATTTGACCAATGACACCACCTGAAGACACAACAAGCACACGTTTCGCATTAGTATCCGTCGTAAAAACACGAGCCGCCTCCACCCTTTGCGCGAAATCTGCATAGGTCTCGGACGCCCCAGCAAATGCAGCATCCTGCCATTCAAACACCGTCTCACGCAATGTGCGAAAATGCGTCTTGCGATCACCCTTCACAAGATCAGGCACATCACCCTTAAAGCGTGCATTCAGCAGATCGTCAAAGTCGTATTCATTCAGGCCTTCGTGCACTTCTGGCATCTGATCAAATCCCATCGACGACAGCGTATCTTTTTGCCGTTTAAGCGAGCCTGTGATCAAACGATCCGGCACCCACTCTAGTTCGCGCAAAAGCGCACCAACGGCGCGCGATTGTTCATGCCCCAAGTCAGACAAAACATCATAATTATCCTGCCCGAACGAGGCCTGACCGTGCCTGATTATCAGGAGCTCAGCCAAATTCAGCCGCCAACTTCTTGCCTGCGGCCAAGTATTCGCGCTCTATCCGGTCCACAATATCTCCTGCGGGTCCAACCGATTTGATCGCGCCAATCCCTTGACCCGAGCCCCAAATCGTTTTCCACGCTTTGGGCTTTTCACGGTCTGTCCCGAAGTTCATCGAAGACACATCCGCTTGCGGCAGATTATCAGGATCCATGCCCGCATTCTTCACAGAGCCTTTGAGATAGTTACCCCAAACACCCGTGAACAATGACGAATACACGATATCTTCCGCGCCGGAATCGACGATCATATCCTTGTATCCCTGATCTGCGTTCGCCTCGTCCGTGGCAATAAACGGTGATCCAGCATAGCCTAAATCCGCGCCCATGGCACGTGCAGCCAGCAGGTTTTCACCCGTCGCTATCGAGCCCGACAGCGCGACAGGACCATCATACCATTCACGAATTTCGCTCATCAAAGCGAAGGGCGATTGCTGCCCCGCATGACCACCAGCGCCAGCGGCAACTGCGACCAAACCATCAGCACCTTTTTCAACAGCCTTCTTGGCGAACTTGTTGTTGATGATGTCGTGCAGAACGATGCCGCCGCACGAATGCGCGGCCTCATTGACCTCAACGCGCGCACCCAGCGATGTGATCCAGATCGGTACGTCGTGCCCTGCGCAAATTTCAAGGTCGCGATCAAGGCGCGTGTTGGAGCGATGCACAATCTGGTTCACCGCATAGGGCGCGGCTGGGCGATCAGGGTTCGCTTGGTTGTGACGATCCAGTTCCTCTTTGATCTCTGTCAGCCAAGTATCCAGAAGCGGGTGCTCGCCCTCGCCTTCGCGCGCATTGAGCGCGGGAAACGATCCAACGATCCCCGCTTTGCACTGCGCGATCACCAGTTTTGGCACGGAAATAATAAACAAGGGCGACGCGATTAATGGAATGCGCAAACCTTGCAAGGCTTTCGGGAGGTGTGTGTCGTGTTGTTTCATAGAACCTCGAACAATCCAGCTGCGCCCATGCCGCCGCCAACACACATCGTGCAAACGATATATTTTGCGCCGCGACGTTTCCCTTCGATTAACGCGTGACCAACCATGCGCGCGCCTGACATGCCGTAAGGGTGGCCAATCGAAATTGCGCCACCATCTACGTTCAGCAACTCATCTGGAATGCCAAGTTGATCGCGAGAATAAAGGACCTGAACCGCAAACGCCTCGTTGAGTTCCCACAGGCCAATGTCGTCCATCGTAAGCCCGTGCGCTTTCAGCAAAGGGGGCACCGCATAGATTGGGCCAATGCCCATTTCGTCAGGCTCGCAGCCCGTCGCCATAACGCCTATGTAGCGACCGAGCGGTTCAAGACCCGCTTTTTCAGCCGCTTTCGCCTCCATGACAACACATGCAGATGCACCATCACTTAGCTGGGACGCATTGCCCGCTGTGATAAACTTGCCTTCTTTGATCTTCATGCCGTCTTTGAACACAGGGTTCAGACCGCCAAGGCTCTCAACGCTCGTGCTTGGGCGGTTGCCCTCATCTTTATCAAGCGTGACTTCATGTTCGGAAATCTCTTTCGTCTCGCGATCCTGCACCAGCATTGTCGATGTCATCGGCACAATTTCTGCATCGAAACGCCCGGCTTCTTGCGCCGCATGGGTCAGCGCTTGCGAGCGCGCAGCATATTCGTCCTGCGCCTCGCGGCTCACGTTGTAACGCGCGGCAACAGTTTCAGCGGTCTCAAGCATCGACATGTAAATGTCCGGCTTGTTTTCCATCAGCCACGGATCAGCTTTCACACGCATTTCTTTGGTTTGCACCATAGAAACGCTTTCAACGCCGCCACCAATCGCGATGTCCATGCCGTCCATCACAACCTGCTTAGCCGCTGTGGCAATCGCCATCATGCCAGACGCGCATTGACGATCCAGCGACATACCCGCCACGCTGATCGGAAGACCTGCGCGCACCGCTGCTTGGCGTGCAATATTGCCGCCTGAATGTCCCTGTTGCAGCGCCGCACCCATAATCACATCCTGAATGCGCGCGGGATCAATGCCAGCGCGCGCAACTGCGTTTTCAATCGCGTGTCCCGCCAATTGCTGTGGCGTGGTGTTGTTGAAAGCGCCACGATAAGCTTTGCCAATTGGGGTGCGGGCGGTGGAAACGATGACTGCGTCACGCATGTGTATTCTCCTCGAATTTCTGAGTTACCAATCCAGCTTTAGGCCACGGGCCTGCGCTGCATTAAGGGCATATTTCTTGGTCTGACTAAAGGCATCAGGCATTTCTGTTTGCCCGTTTGGTTCGGTGATTTGTTCGAACTGCGCGGCAACTGCTTCAGGCGTGTTTTCATCACCTGTCAGCGTAATGCCTTGTGTCTCATACACACGCGTTTGGGCAAAGCTACCACCGCCTGCGCCTAGGATCACATGGCTCGGTGCATCCTCTGACACGAGATACAGCAAACCCGGTGTGATCGTTTCAGGCGCAAGCATTTCTGCGGCTTCAGGCGGGAACAACTCTTCCGTCATGCGGGTCACAGCCGTCGGGGCCAGCGTGTTTACGCGGATATTATCACGCGCACCTTCCAAGTGCAGCACGTTCATCAGCCCCATCATCGCGGCCTTTGCGGCACCGTAGTTAGCTTGACCAAAGTTACCATACAGCCCAGAGGATGACGAGGTGAACACGATGCGTCCATATTGCTGTTCTCGCATGATCGGCCAGCAGGCATGCGCCACATTGGCAGACCCTATTAGATGCACATCAACCACTTTACGAAACGCGGACATTTCCATTTTGGAAAATGTTTTGTCCATTAAGATGCCAGCATTATTGACACAAATATCAATACGCCCCCATGCGTTCATCGTTTTGGCAATCATATCCTTAACGCCAGCTTCATCCGAAACGTCCGCGCCATGTGCTATCGCTTTGCCGCCGAGTGCTTTGATCTCGGCTACAACCGCCTCGGATGCTGTAAACGTAGAGCCAGTGCCATCACGCGACACACCCAGATCATTCACCACAACCTTGGCGCCACGCGCTGCTAGACCAAGCGCATGCGCACGCCCCAGCCCCACACCAGCACCGGTGACAATAGCGACCCGCCCATCAAATCGAATGTCGCTCATCAATGCAGCGCCTGTTCAAAAATATTCGGACCAGACATTACGTTGATACCGCCAGACACAGGAATGACCGCGCCCGTAATGTACGCCCCGCCACGACCGCACAGGAACAACATACATCCGCCAATGTCCTCATCACGGCCAACGCGTTTCAGCGGAACATCGTCACCTACCTTGCTGCGCATATCTTCATCGTGCGTCGCAAAAGCGGTCATACGTGACACAAATGGGCCAGGTGCTAATGCGTTCACTGTGATCGCATTACCCGCCAATTCCTTTGCCATGATCTTGCTCAGATGAATGACAGCCGCTTTGGACGCCGCATAAGAATAGGCACCATCACCCATCTCGCGTTCGCCCATGACAGAGCCAACGTTCACAACGCGCGCAGGGTCATCGACCGTGCCTGACGCTTTGAGCATCGGAAGAAGTTTCTGCGTCAGATCGAACAGACCCGCGACGTTCACGTCCATCACTTTGGACCACGCTTTGAACGGGAAATCGCCCAATGGCGCGCCCCAAGTGATGCCCGCGTTGTTCATCAAGATATCAAGCGTCATCGTGTGTTCCTTGACGGACGCGACCAGCGCATCAACACCCGCTTCGGTGCCAACATCACCCGCAAAACCAATGGCTTTGCCACTCGCACCCAGCTCGTTCAATTCCGCTGCAACGACCTCACACGCCTCACCTTTTCGGCTTGCAATCAACACAGTGGCACCCGCGCGCACCAAAGCTTCGGCAGCCATACGCCCGATGCCAGTCGCGCCACCCGTGACCAAAGCTACTTTGCCATCCAAGCTAAATAATGTCTGAATATCCATCAAAAACCCCTCGTATTCGCGACTTTTTCGGCGTGGTAACTGTAATCACCCAACCATTCCGCACTGACGCGTGCGCGTTTCATATAAAAACCCATGTCGAACGCATCAGTCATCCCGATGCCACCATGCATTTGCAAACCTTCCTGCACCGCCAAGATCGCAGTCTCGGTCGCGCGCGCTTTGGCTAGGGACACTGCAAGCTCTGCGTTTTCAGGATCTTCATCCAGCATCCGTCCTGCATTCAAGATTGCGCTAGACGTCACTTCGATCTCGCACCAAAGATGCGCGGCACGATGTTGAAGCGCTTGGAATTTACCGATCTCAACACCGAATTGCTTGCGCTCTTTCAAGTATTCAACCGTCATTGCAAACGCACCTGCAGATAACCCCGCCATTTCCGCTGCCAACGCCGCCTGCCCCGCTTGCAATGCTGGTCGTAAAACATCCATCGCACTATCAACTGCGCCAAGCACATCTTCACCCGTTGCCTCAACATCCTCAAACGTGATCCGTGCGACGTCGCGTGCATCAATCATGTTGGATTTTTCGCGATCAATGCCTGCACGATCTGCAGGAATATCAAACAAAGTCAGCCCATCACTGGTGCGCGCCAGAACCAACAAACGGTCCGCCATCGCGCCATCGACAACAAACTGTTTTTTGCCGTTCAAACGGAACCCATTCCCGTCGCCTCGCGCGTCCATTTGCGCGCTCTCAGGATTAAACTTGATCCCTTCATCTACGGCCAAAGCATATGTCGCTTCGCCTGATGCGATCTTTGCCAGAGCGCTCTGAGCGCGCGCATCGCTTACTTGACGCAAGGCCGTCGCTGCGATCACCGCGCTCGATAGAAATGGCGAAACTGCCAATGTTTTGCCCATCTCATGCGCGATCACATTTGCGGCCGCAAACCCCATGCCAGAGCCACCTGCGCTTTCAGGCACAAGTACACCCGCCCAGCCCATATCGGCCATTTCTTTCCATGTCGCCGCATCGTGCGTGGAACCCGCATCACGCATTTCGCGCAACTTACTGACAGGCATCGCGCCGTCCAGATACCCGCGCGCCATATCGGCCAGCATGGTCTCTTCTTCGGTCATTACTAATTTTGTCATATCTCTTACCCCGGAAGCCCAAGAACACGCCGCGACACGATGGACAGCATCACTTCGCTCGTGCCGCCTTCAATCGAATTGGCCTTTGTGCGCAGCCAATCGCCTGCACGGTTCCCCAGCGGTCCATCCCATTCCAATGCATCTGATCCACCAGCTGTCATCATCAACTCATGACGTTGTTTGTTCAGCTCCGTACCCATGTATTTGAGCATAGCCGACGCATCACCAGCACCCTGCCCCGCTTCGGATTGATCTTTATAACGCTCCAACGTGAGACCAATCGCGAGCGTGTCAACTTCGCAGCGCATTGCATCGGCGCGCAGGGTTGCACCCATCTCGTCCATCGTATCGTTGATCACCGCGCCAAGCGCACGTCCACCACCCGACAGACCGGCGCCACCGCCAGAAATCATCTCGCGTTCATGGGTCAGCAGATATTTTGCAACGTCCCAACCGCGGTTTTCTGTGCCTACGATCTGCTCTTTCGGCACTTTCACATCCGTAAAGAAGGTCTCGCAAAACGGCGAAATCCCACTGATCATTTTGATCGGTCGTGTTTCAACGCCTGCATCATCCATGTTCATCAACAGGAACGAAATGCCTTTGTGCTTGGGGGCGTCACGATCCGTGCGCACCAGCGCAAATATCCAATCCGCCTTGTCCGCATACGATGTCCAAATCTTTTGACCATTCACCAGCCAATGATCGCCCTGATCTGCGCCATGCGTCTGCACATTTGCCAAATCAGATCCAGCGCCCGGCTCAGAATAGCCCTGACACCAACGGACTTCGCCGCGCGCAACAGGTGGCAGGTACTGCAATTTTTGCTCGTGCGACCCGAAATGCAGCAAAGCAGGCCCAAGCATCCAGATGCCGAAACTCTCTAACGGCGAACGCGCATTGATCAGCGCCATTTCTTCGCCAAAGACCTTTTCTTGCTCACGCGACAGGCCCGCACCACCGTATTCAACCGGCCAAGTTGGCACTGTATATCCCTTTGACGCACAACGCCCTAGCCAGATTTTTTGCGCCTCTGACGTGAACACCCAATCCTTGCCACCCCAGCAAATGCCCTCTTCAGACATAAGCCCATCGCGCATCTCTTCGGGGCAATTTTCGTTAAGCCAAGTCCGTAGCTCAGCGCGAAATTCATCAATGGGGTTGAGCGTCATTTAAAATTCCTCCCGTAAAGACGTCACGTCATTTTGCGGACATCTATTTCGCTGTGCAGAATGGCGGCCCGAATTACGATTGACAAGATGCGACGCCACGTCTCACCCTTAACAAAATACCGATGAGGGGAATTCACGATGAAGACGATGCTAAGCACCGACGTAGGCGGGCCGGAAACTTTGGCACTAAGCGACATGCCGTCGCCAGAGCCGGGCAAAAACCAAGTGCGCATCAAAGTTCATGCAGCAGGCGTCAATTTTCCCGACACGCTGATAATTCGCGACCTTTATCAAATGAAACCCCCGCGCCCTTTCGCGCCAGGTGGTGAAATTTCTGGTGAAGTCGATGCATTGGGCGAAGCAGTCACCAACCTTAAAGTCGGTGATCGCGTCCTTGGAATGATCGGTTTTGGCGGCTTCGCAACCGAGGTGGTTGCCGATGCGAACCGTGTTGTGAAAATTCCCGACAACATGCCATATGACGAAGCTGCTTGTTTCGTGTTGACATACGGCACGTCGCATCATGCACTGAAGGATCGCGCGAACATTCAGGCGGGTGAAACCCTGCTGATCCTAGGTGCTGCTGGCGGTGTCGGTGTTGCCGCGATCGAACTTGGCAAAGCCGCTGGCGCAAAAGTCATTGCGGCGGTGTCATCAGAGGAAAAAGCCCAGTTCTGCCGCGACCTTGGTGCAGATGAGACGTTGATTTATTCGCGTGATATGTCAGATCGCGCATCGCAGAAAGAGTTTTCAACCCAGATCAAAGCCTTGTCTGGCAGCGATGGCGTCGATGTCATTTATGACGCCGTTGGCGGTGACTATGCACAACCCGCTGTGCGTTCGCTCGCGTGGAAAGGGCGCTATTTGGTCGTTGGTTTTCCTGCCGGCATCCCGAGCATCCCGCTTAATTTGACGCTGCTCAAAGGGTGTCAGATCGTCGGCGTGTTTTGGGGTGCGCATACTGTGCGAGAACCACAAAACCATACTGAAAACATGGGGGATTTGTTCCGCCTTTACCGCGAAGGAAAGATCAAACCGCGCATCTCCGCCAACTATCCTTTGGACAAAGCAGGCGACGCCTTGCAATTGCTGCAAGATCGCAAGGTCTTGGGCAAAGTTGTGGTCACGATGGATTAATCCGCCAGATGGGAGACACCATTGAAACCGCGCAGAATCATATCGTCTTCTTGGATAACAAGGCGACTGATCGATCCGTTTTCAGCACCGTGAAAGGCGAAGGCAGGCGATCCGGTCGCAACTGCCAGCGCCGCGCCTATTACGCCGCCATGCACCACAACTGCGACCAGTTCATCAGGGTGCGCAGCGGCGATGCGCAACAACCCAGCGCGCACGCGCGTTTGCAATTGGGCCGTCGTTTCCGCATTCGGAATTTCACCCCATTCCTGCCGTTCTTTAGCGCGCAAAAACGCAGGGTCCTGTGCGGCAGCGCGAAAGCGGTATTCACCGCCATCCCAATCGCCCAGAAACACTTCGTGCAAGTCGGGATCGACTTTCGGCGTCAGGCCCAAATGCTCAGCCAAAGGGGCTGCCGTTTGGTGCGTTCTTTGCATTTTAGTGACATAGATCGCGCTGATCGGTGCGGCTTTCAACCGCTCACCGACCGCAATCGCCTGCGCCTCTCCGTCTGGATGCAACGCCGGATCGCCCTGCCCGTCCACCATCGGGAAACTCGAACCGCGCACCGCCGCTTGGGTTTCTCCGTGGCGGATCAACAGCAAATCCGTAGCGCCTTTAGGTGGTGTAAATCTATGTTGGCGCGCTTCGCTCATTCTAAATCCCTTTTCGCTTTTTCACACTAGGACATATCCCATGCAAAACCGCCAGATCACGATTGCAGAGCTGCCCACAGATGCGCTGACGACCGACCACTTCCAATTGGCTAATGCGCCCATGCCAGACCCGAAGGACGGCGAAGTTTTGCTTCGTGTCATCCTGATGTCTATCGATGCTGCCAACCGTTCATGGATGAAAGGCGCGACCTACCGCGCGGCTGTGAACAAAGGCGACCCGATGCCGACTTACGCGATCTGCGAAGTCGCAGCATCCAACAGTCCCAAGCTTGCCGTCGGTGACATCGTAGCCGCCGAAGCGACGTGGTCCAACTACATCACCGCCAAAGCACATAAGGTGCAGAAACTTCCCAAGGTCGACACGCTCTCCCACCTCATGTCCGTTTACGGCATCGCGGGTAAAACGGCATTCCATGGCTTGATTTCCATCGGACAACCGCTTGCCGGGGAAACTGTTCTCGTCTCTGCCGCCGCTGGTTCTGTTGGGGGTTACGTCGGTCAAATCGCCAAAGCGCTAGGGTGCCGCGTTGTCGGTATCGCGGGTGGCCCCGAGAAATGTGCATGGGTGAAGGACGAACTTGGGTTTGATGCTTGCGTCGATTATCGCGCGTCAGGTCTGAGCAAAGCGTTGTTCAAAGCTTGCCCCGACGGCGCGGACATTTATTTCGACAATGTTGGTGGCAAGGTATTGGAATCCTCTTTGAATGTGATGAACGAAAAGGGCCGTGTCGTGTGTTGCGGTGCAATCAGCCAATATGACACCGACAACCCCACTGGCCCCCGCAATCTGCCCGGCGCTCTGGTGGTGAAACGCCTCAAGATGGAGGGTTTTATCGTCATGGATTTCGCCCATAATGACGCCAAATGCCTGCGCGCAATGCAACATTGGGTTTCGACAGGTCAGGTTAAAGTGTTCGAGGATATCGTTGAAGGTCTGGAAAGCGCCCCTCAGGCGCTGATCGGTCTGTTGAACGGGGATAACAAAGGCAAGCGTCTCGTGCGTGTTGCCGCTGATCCAACATAAGGAACGCGCAAAATGTCTTCCCTACAGAATGCTTATGACCTTAGTAAAACACTGATCGATACTGAAGTTGGCGTGTCCAACTGGATCACGGTCGATCAACCGATGATCGATCAATTCGCGACCACCACACAAGACGAACAATGGATTCACATCGATACAGAGCGCGCCGCAAATGAAACACTTTTCGGTGGCACCATCGCGCATGGCTTCTTGACCCTCTCGCTTGCGTCGCGCTTCGCGTATGATTGCTTTTCCATGATGGACGGGCAAGTGATGGGCATCAATTACGGCATAAACAAACTGCGGTTTTTGATGCCAGTGCGTGCAGGTTCACGCCTGCGGGGGCGCTTTACTTTGCAAGACGTCAAAGCGCGCAGCGCAACAGATTTGCTGCGCACTTACATCCTCACAATTGAAATCGGAGACGAAAAGACGCCAGCGCTGGTCGCTGAATGGCTCGGCCTTGCGATTTTCAAAGATTAAGAGACTTCAAAGAAAAGAGAAACACATGGACCTAGATCAAGCCATCACCGAACGCCGCTCCATTCGTGGATTTACCAACCAGCCTGTGCCAAAAGAGCTGCTGGAAGAGATCATCACCCTCGCTAATCGCGCGCCCTCGTCGATGAACACCCAGCCTTGGCACCTGCATGTTCTAACCGGCGAACCGCTAGAGCAAGTGCGAAAAGGCAATACCGAGCGTATGCTGGGCGGTGTTAAGCCGACTCGCGATATCGAGGATTATGCAGAATACGAGGGCGAACATCGCAAGCGTCAGATCGAAATCGCAGTGCAATTGTTCGAGGTCATGGGAATTGAACGTGGCGATAAAGAGCGCCGTCAAGATTGGGTCATGCGCGGGTTTCGCCAGTTCGACGCACCTGTTTCGATCGTGGTCTGTTTTGATCGCTCGCTATTGAGCAACACCATCGCCCATTTTGACACAGGCGCGATGACAAATTCGTTGGTACTGGCTGCTTGGGCGCGCGGACTGGGTGCTGTGATCAATGGACAAGGCATCATGCAAAGCCCCGTCGTGCGCGAAGTCGCGGGTATACCAGAGGATCAGATCATCTTGACCTGCGTAGCACTCGGCTGGCCTGACGAAGAATTCGTCGCGAACTCTGTCGTTTCCCGCCGTCGCCCGATTAGCAATACCACACAGTTCTTGGGATTTGATGAATAACACTCTCTAAAAAGGGCGTATTCATCAAACTGCGGAGGTACAGATTTGCAATTTTATGACTGACGCTCGGTTTAAATTCCTATCCGAGGCAGGCTATCTATCGATTCGGCGGTTAGGGTAGGAGGCCCATTCTTGAGGTTGTAGAACAGACACTACAACATCTTGAAACATATCGCTATTTTCGTGTATTTCTCAGAATATTAAAGGCTTAATAACGAAATTTGTTTGCCATCGTTTTGGTCATAAGTTTGACCGAGAGACGAAATGCAAAAAACTGCTGTGTAAAACGCGGATCAATAATGAGCCATAGAAGCAGCCGCTTTGTGCAGTTGTAGCGGATAAAAAGTCCGCCAGTTTGTGCCCTTCGTATTATTGGAGGGCGGGAGATGTATTCTGTGGATATTTATAGTCGCGTGCGCCGCACTTGTTTGAAGGACGGGATGTCTAGCCGAGAGGCTGCGCGTTATTTCAACAAAGACCGCAAGACGATAGCAAAGATGCTGCGACATGAGCTGCCGCCCGGATATCAGCGTTCAGAACCGCTTCGTCGGCCAAAACTTGATGGGTTTGTTGGCGTGATTGATCAGATCCTGCGTACCGATAAGGCTCTGATCACAAAGCAGCGGCACACAGCGAAGCGCATCTTTGAGCACCAAAGCGACGAACACAATTACACCGGCAGCCTGACCACAGTGACCTCTTACGTTCGTGAACAAAAGCGGCGTACCAAAGTGCCGTTGTCACATCCACTGCGCGGCAGTGCATGTTTGCATGCATGAGAGAAGGCCGGACCATGCGCAGGTAGATTTTAGCGAGACACTCGGGACGATTGGCGGCTTGGAATGCAAGATCCATTTCTACGTGATGAGCTTGCCGCATTCTGATGCGGTCTTTGTAAAGGGCTACCCTACCGAAACGACGGAAGCATTTTGTGATGGTCATGTCTCGGCCTTTGCCTTTTTTGGCGGCATTCCCCAAACCATTCTCTACGACAACACCAGGATCGCTGTGGCCCGTATTTTGGGGGATAGAACGCGCGTCCGCACCCAGCGGTTCACAGAGCTGCAATCGCATTACCTAATTGATGGTAGATTTGGTCGGCCAGCGCGGGAGAACGACAAAGGCAATGTTGAAGGCATGGTCGGATTCACCCGCCGCAACTTCATGGTGCCTCCGCCGCGGTTTAACAGTTTTGATGATTTGAACGCACATCTCGAACAGAGGTGCTTAGAGCGTCAGGGCGACAAGTTGCGTGGCCACGAACAAACTATTGGCAACCGTCTGATCTCGAATCGGGAAGCGCTGATGGGATTACCTGTCGCGGAATATGAAGCCTGCGTCCATGTCAGTACGCGAGCAACTTCGATCTCAACGGTCCGCTATCGCAGTAATGACTACTCGGTGCCGGTAACCTATGCCCACCATGACGTTCATGTGCGCGGCTTTGTGCATGAATGTCATCATCGGCTGCGGCAATGAAGTAATCGCACGTCATCAACGGTCTTACGCAAAAGCGGATATGATCTTTGACCCATTGCACTTTCTACCGTTGCTCGAACAGAAAGTGGGTGCCTTGGATCAGGCCGCACCTTTGCTGGGTCGGGACCTACCGGATGTGTTTGCCACCCTGCACCGATTGCTAGAAGCCCGCATGGGTAAGCCGAGCAAGCGGGGGTATGATGAGGTCCTGCGCCTCGTGGAAACTTTCGATATGGATATTGTGCAAGGCGCAATCGGTCAGGCCATTGAAGCATGCGAAAAAACAGGAATAACACCGATCCGATCAGCAAGAATTCTATCAGCTCCTCAGCTACAAAGACGACGTGGATCTCGAGGCTAAACTGGATGAATGGGAACGCTTCTACAACTTCGCTAGACTGCACGGCGCGCATAACGGCCAGACCCCTTACGAAGCGCTCAGAGACAAACTACAAAGCGTTTTTCATCGCATTTATGAATGTCGGGTTCACGACGTTCATTTTGCCGTCATCCATCTTGAGGACAGCAATGTCGTTCTCAAATGTGTATGTGATCATTTTGGACCCTGCTGAGCTGCTGAAAATTCAAATATGGGTCTGCGGTGATTTGATATTGGAACCTTTCATTCTGGCACAGTCCCAATCGTAGAAACGCCGCGTAAGATGAACGACGAAGGTCTACTTGTCGCCGACTTTCATCAGGCTCTGGAACGCGGCGCGGCGGTTATCTTCGATTTTGCTCGGACGGCGGGTGTCGCGATTGACATAGACGTGCACAAAAAAACCCTCGGCGGTCGCTGTGTCCTCATCGTTACGAAACAGCGCAACCTCATATTTGATCGAGCTTGAGCTCAGTTGTGCCACGCGCAACCCTGCTGTCACCTTGTCAGGAAACGCCATTTCGGCGTGGTATTTACAGCCGGTTTCAACCACTAATCCTATCGTTTCGGACGTGCGCGGATCAAGCAAACCGCGCTCCATCAGCCATCCATTCACGGCAGTGTCAAACAGCGAATAATGGACCACGTTGTTCATGTGGCCATAGATGTCGTTGTCATTCCAGCGGGTTTGCAGCGCATAGAATTCCATGTATTCCGAGCGCGTCCGGATTGGTGGTTTGTCGCCCATCACCATGCTGCCTTGTATATGTTGAGCGCGTCATTTTCGGTGACGACGCGAGGATTGTTGACCAGAAGCCACTGTTGCACCATCGCATTGCTGGCCATTTTGGCAAGTGCATCTTGGGAGATGTCCACGTCGCGTAGCCACGTTTGCATGCCCAGATGTGCGGATAAATCTGCGAGCGCGTCAATAAAGGCGGCACATCGCGCTTGGCTGCCTTCGATCTGCGCCATTTGTGGAAATGCGTTAACGGCAATTTCGCTGTTATGCCCATGCGCGTCAGGTGCGTTAAAACGCAAGACATGCGGCAGGACCAGCGCGTTCGACAGCCCGTGGGGCACATGGAACGTACCACCGATGGGATAGGCCAAGACGTGCACCGCCGCGACAGGCGAGTTGGCAAAGGCCTGCCCGACGCCCCAAGCCTCGTCCAGATCTTCGCTCGAACCCTGCAGAATCGCCACCAGTTTGGCCACATCCGGCGACGAGCCACCGCCAAATCCCACGACCCCTGTTGGATCGGCTTCGTGTCCAGACACGACCGCGTCCATCAGCGTTTCGCAGGGCGGGTCAGCTTCTACCTTGTCAAACGCCGCGATCACAAGGAATAATCTGGCGGTGACGGCCATGCCTTCGAGCGTCTGTGACAAAGAGCCCGCCGATCCGAATTGCATCTGCGTGGCTTATTAATATGTACATGCTGGATAGAGATGCTGGCTGGCTTAGACGTCGATCGGTATGTATTTTTCATTCAGTTTTTTAGCTTCGCTCACATATTGGCGATCAAAAAATTCTACGCTAACTATACACCACCGGTCTAATGGGGTCTATGAAGCGGATCATGGAACAGCAAAACGACACCCGCTCACAGATATTAACCACAGGACGCCGCCTGACTGCCCAGCAGGGCTACACAGGTGTCGGTCTGAGCTCTCTATTGAAAGAAGCCGGGGTTCCAAAGGGGTCGTTCTATCACTACTTCGCTTCCAAGGAGGCTTATGGCTGCGCGCTGTTGGAAGAGTTTATGACAGAGTATGGCACTCGCCTGAATGCGTCACTCGCGCATCCCGATATGGATGCGCGGTCTCGGGTTTTTACCTATTTCGAAAGGTGGCGCACGAAACAGCTTAGCCCGGACCCTGTGAACCGGTGTCTGGTCGTCAAACTATCGGCAGAGGTTGCTGATCTATCTGCAGACATGAGTATTCTCCTGCAAAAACTTGTATCTGATATTTTGACGCATCTGGCGCGCACCCTTGAACAGGGGGCGGATGATGGCACAATCGTTCCGCTAGAAGATCCTGCAGCCTCGGCGGAAATGCTCTATCATATGTGGCTGGGCGCCAGCTTGGTTGCGAGCATCTCACACAGTGATGCCCCCCTCAATTCTGCAATGGATGCCACAAGGGCGCTTCTTCCAGCCCCCTGAATTTCAAAAGTTCTGCCAAATTTGTATACGACCGGTCTAATCATGTTTATGAAGTGGATCACGGACAGCGAAACGACACCCGCTCAGACAGGAAATCGAAATGGCAATTTATGAACTGCGGACCTATCAGGTTTATGTTGGCCAAATGGCCGAGGTCATCCGAGTCTACCGCGACTTTGGCTGGCCAGCGCTGGAAAAGGGCGGCTTTGATGCCAAGTTGGTCGGCTATTTCACGTCAGACATCGGTGAGTTGCACCAACTCGTGCATTTGTGGAAGTTTGACGACGATGCAGATCGCCGTAACTTCTGGAGCAGCCTCTTCAAGGATGAAGACTTCATGGTCTTTGCAAGCAAGATTAGACCTTTGTTGATGAGCCAGAAAAACCAGTTGTTGCAGGCCGCCCCTTGGGGACCTCATCCCTGATCTCGGACGCGGTTAAGTTAACCAGCGGATACAGCTCTAATTATATTGATATTCGAAAAGGACCATTGAAATGCAGGCATGGGAAATTGTTTCTGGAGATGGCGTAGATGCACTGAAACTTGTAGACCGCGAAACGCCCACCCCTGGCCCCGGACAGGTACGGGTACGCATGAATGCGAACTCTATCAATTATCGTGATTTGATTACGATCGAGGGAGCGGGTGCGCGAAAGTTGCCGTTTCCAACTGTACCAAACTCTGACGGGGCAGGTGTGATCACGGCGGTGGGTGAAGGCGTAAAGTTGAAGGAAGGGGATAGGGTTACCTCTTGCTTCTTTTCAAACTGGGTCGCTGGTGAAATCAGCGCTCCTGTCATGGCTTCAGCGTTAGGAGGAGCGCGTCAGGGCGTTTTGGCAGAGGAAGTTATTCTGCCCGAAGACGGTGTTATTCCCACACCAAGCGACCTGACCGATGAGGAGGCCGCAACCCTTCCTTGTGCTGCACTTACGGCGTGGCATGCGCTCACGCTTCCGCGACCAGTGAAGGCTGGAGAAACAGTGTTGTTGCTTGGAACCGGTGGTGTTTCTGTTTTCGCTCAGCAATTTTGTAAGATGATGGGCGCGCGGACAATCGTCACGTCATCTTCGAACGACAAATTGGAAAAGATGAAGGCACTGGGTCCCAGCGAATTCATCAACTATCGAACAAACCCTGAATGGGACGCGGTTGTCTTGGAACTCACGGCGGGATCAGGCGTTGACCGCGTTGTTGAAGTCGGCGGCCCTGGGACATTTGACCGGTCAGTGAATGCTGTGAGAGTCGGCGGCACCATCGGTCTGATTGGTGTTTTGACAGGCGTTTCAGGTGCGACCAACCCGACGCCGATCATGGCAAAATCTATTACCGTGAAGGGTATTTACGTCGGATCAAGGGCTATGTTTGCCGATATGAACCGCGCAATCGAGGCCCATAATCTGAAACCGGTGATTGATCAGACTTTTGACTTCAAGGATGCCCGATCAGCTTATCACGCTATGCGAGGTGCCAGACATTTCGGAAAACTAGTCATCAAGATGTAACGATGCAGGGGCCCACTCTAGACCCTTTCGAGCCCTCTTTATCAAGTTGTAGCAATGAATCCAATTTCCTGTAAGATAAATGCTGATCGTCCAGCAGGCACCTATGGTGCAGAATTTAAAAACAATCGCACTGCGTCATTTGTGGGATAGGCAAACAGACGCAAACAACTCAGGTGCGGATGGAGAAAGAAAAATGGTTAACTTTCAAGGTGGAACAATCCGAACGCGCGACGATCTTGAGCGATTTGAATCCGAGATGACGCTTGATGAACGTCTGCCGGAACGCAGCATTCTGGACGTGTTCAAAGCCAGCGCTGCGCTGTATCCAACCTCCACTGCGATAACCATGCTTATGACAGGAGCGCAGGACGAACAGCCGCGCCAGGTCAACTATGACCAGTTGCTGGGGATGATCCATAGTGCCGCAAATGTGTTTTCCACTTTGGGCGGTCCCGCGCCGGGCGTGGCCTATATGTTGCCGTCCCTGATCGAAACCTACGCGACGCTATGGGGTGCGGAGACCGCAGGCTATGCGGTTCCGATAAACTTCCTTTTGCAAACTGAAAGCATCGCTGAATTAATCAAGGCGTCAGAGGCGAAAATTCTTGTGGCCCTCGGCCCGCATCCGCAATTGGACATCTGGGAAAGGGCGCTGGAGTTGCGCAAGCAGATCCCCGGCTTGATCCTGATCCGCGTATCTCCTCCTGGAACGCCTGCGGAAGAAGGCATTATTGATCTTGGCACGGCCCTCGCCGAACAACCAGATGATCATCTGATTTTTGGCGAACCGCGTGGTGGTAGCGATGTCGCAGCCTATTTCCACACAGGCGGCACGACCGGTGTGCCAAAACTTGTCGCCCACACCCACCGTAGTCAGCTGGTCTCGGCATTCGGCGGTGCGGCATTGTGCGGATACACCTCCGAGGATGTCATGACAGCGACGCTGCCGTTGTTTCACGTCGCAGGCACCATTGTCGCGGGCCTGAGCGCGTTTATGACTGGAGTGGAACTTGTCGTGATGTCGCCAAGCGGTTTGCGAAACCCTGCGATTGTCGAAGGGTTTTGGCGTTTGGTCGCTCAGCACAAAGTGACATTGGTTGGCGGTGTTCCCACCGCCCTTGGTGCAGTCTTGCAGGTTCCTGTTGGCAATAATGACATCAGCGCTCTGCGCACTGGCCTGACGGGTGCCGCGTTGCTGCCGCCTGCTGTTGGTGCGCGTTTCAAGGAAGTAACCGGATGCCATCTGCACGAAATACTTGGCATGACCGAGTCCTCAGGATTGGTCAGCATTGACCCGCTATCAAGCGTCGGATCGATAGGCTCTGTCGGGTGGGCACTCCCCTACACCCAAGTGGACATTCTGCGTCTGAACGAAGACGGTAGTCTGGGCGCACCTTGTGCAACGGACGAAATCGGCGTGATAGTGATCCAAGGTGACCACATCACCCCCGGTTACCGAGATCCAAAACACAATGAAGGCGTCATTGAGGCAGGGCGATTGATCTCTGGCGATCTGGGATACAAGGATGCCCAGGGCCAGATATACGTGGCAGGCCGCTCGAAAGATCTTATCATCCGCAGCGGTCACAACATTGACCCGACCATGATCGAGAACGCGATGGCGACACACCCTTCGGTCGCTCTTGCCGCAGCAGTTGGCATGCCGGATGCCTATGCCGGAGAGCTTCCGGTTTGCTTTGTCGAACTGCTGCCAGATGCCGATTTGTGTGTAGAAGACCTGCACCAATACGCGCAGAGTATGATTGACGAACGGCCTGCTTGGCCAAAGCTCATTCAGATCGTGGATGCCATTCCACTGACGTCTGTTGGCAAGATTTTCAAGCCCAGCCTCCGCTGTGAAATTTCCAAACAGAAGGTGCTGGATCTGCTGCAAAATGAACTGGAAATCGCTGATGCGCGTGTCGAGGCCGTCGCAGGAGGACCCCGCGGCATGCGCGTCACAGTAACCATTTCCAAAGACCATAGAGCTTCTCTATCGAAACTTGAGACTACGCTGGCTGAATTTCTGTTCGAAGCACGAGTGCAAATCGGATAGGGTGGAACGAACGGCCGCGATGTCGCTCATCACAGTCTCAAGCCAATCTTGAGCTTCAAATGGAAGTTGACGTTGCGAAACAACGAAATTGATGGATTGTAACTTTTAAAATCCACTGAATAACTGGAACCCAACAGCCTTTGGGAGGAGCGCCGTGGATTTTCTACAACTCGTCATTAGTGGGCTTGCTAATGGGTGTGTCTATGGCCTGATCGCTTTGGGCTTCGTACTGATTTACAAAGCGACCGAGGCGGTAAATTTCGCCCAAGGTGATTTCATGATGCTTGGCGCGTTTGTCTGCATTGGATTCACAAATCACGAATATATGGGGCTGAATTTCTGGCTGGCAGTGCCGCTTTCGATCCTTGTAATGGGTATTCTGGGATATCTCTTTAACTGGGGCATTTTGCGCCACATGTTTGGTCAATCACAGACATCGATTGTTATTCTGACCATAGCAATGGGCTTTATCATCCGCTTTTTTGCCGGTGCCATCTGGAGCCATGAGCCAACCTCACTGGAGACCCCATTTGCGGGCCAAGAGATACGCTCAGGCGGACTGGTGCTTGGCATCGACGAAGTCTTGATCGTAGTGGTCACTGCTGTTCTGACCTTGGCATTCTACCTGTTTTTCTCGCGCACCCGGATCGGGCTGGCGATGCAAGCAGCGTCTCAAAACCAACTTGCGGCCTATTACATGGGCATTCCAGTAAAGCGCATTCATAGTCTTGTTTGGGGGCTTTCTGGTATGGTTGCTGCAGTCGCAGGTATCCTTTTTGCCTCCAAAGGTGCGATTGATCCATCGACGGGCTTGCTTGGTATCAAAGCCTTTGCGGCGGCAGCGATTGGTGGCTTTGGGTCGCTTCCAGGCGCACTCTTGGGGGGCTTGATTATTGGTTTGGTTGAACCGCTTGCCTCGCGTTATGGCCCCCCCGGCATCAGCCAGATCGCACCCTACGCGATTTTGTTGCTTATCCTGATCTTCCGCCCCGGCGGCATTTTCTCCCAGACGCAACGAAAGAAGGTGTAAAGATGCGCTTTGTTTTCAAAACCTCTTACGACGCAGATATTTCGCTGTTCAAACATCGCGCACAGGCGGTTTGGTATGGGTTGCTTCTGTTGCTGGTGCTTGCCACGCCACTTTACTTCGTTGCGATTGGAGATGCTTACCTGCTCGGCGAAATCACAGGTATTTTGATCCTTGCGATTGCGGGCATGGGGTTGATGCTGCTGACGGGCCACACCGGACTGCCCAGCCTTGGACACGCTACTTTCATGGCTTTTGGCTGTTATATTAATATCAACATGCTGGGAGCCGGTGTGCCTTGGGTCATCGCGTTTCCGCTCTCAGGTCTTATTGCGGGCGTTTTGGGGACCATGATCGCGCTTCCAGTTTTACGCCTGCACGGCGTTTATTTGGCCTTGGCAACTTTGGCGATGTCGATGCTGACCAGTGACTTTGTCGTGATCGCAGAGCCTTGGACGGGCGGCATTGCGGGTGCAGCGGTGCCAGATATCAACATCTTTGGGATGGAGATTAACCGCTACTCAACCCCGTATAAGTTTTACTATTTAGTGTTGTTCGTCGCGATCTTGCTTGTTTGGTTCTACCGCAACCTGTTGCGCACACCAACGGGCCGCAGCTTTACCGCCATCCGCGACAGCGAAATTTCCGCACGCGCGATGGGCATTAACCTAACGCGGACCAAGGCGATGTCCTTCTTCCTGTCCGCCACAGCAGCAGGACTTGCGGGTGCATTGTTTGGGCATTCGGCGGGCTATGTAACGAACGAAACATTCGATTTGGTGATGTCGATCACTTTACTTTTGATGATTGTTATTGGTGGCTTGGGCTTCATCCATGGCGCATTTTTTGGCGCGATTGTGGTTGGGATCATTCCGGTGGCGATTGCCAATGGTCGTTCATTTTTACAATCAACCTTTGATATGAATGTCAACGTGCCGGGTCTTGAAAGCGCGCTGTTCGCGTTCATCTTGATCTGCTTCATTCTATTTGAGCCGATGGGGCTTTACGGCCGTTGGCTCAAAATCCGCACATATTTTGAATTGTTCCCGTTCTACCGCAAGGACATGTTCAAGCGTCAGAAATCCTATCTCAAGACGGATCGTGTCCAATGAACTTGCTTGAAATTGAAAATGTCACACTTCGATTTGGTGGCTTGGTGGCGGTCGATAACGTCTCACTCAAGGTGGAAGAAGGTGAAGTTTTCGCGCTCGTTGGCCCAAATGGCGCAGGAAAATCGACGATCTTTAACTTGATTTCACGCTTTTACGATCCGGCAGAGGGCAGCATTCGCTTTGATGGTCATGATCTGTTGAAAAACAGTGCGGATCATGTCCCCAGCTTTGGGATCGCGCGTACTTTCCAGAACATTGAACTATTTGAGCAAGCGACTGTTCTGCAAAACTTGCTCGTTGGTCGGCATCGGCATCGCCAAACCAGCATGGTTTCAAATATTATCTTCTCGCCAAAAACATACCGCGAGGAATTGCGTCATCGCGCCGCTGTGGAAGAAGTAATCGAATTTTTGAACCTTCAGCCCTACCGCGACAAAATGATTGGCGGTTTGCCCTACGGCGTGCGCAAAGTTGTGGAGCTTGGTCGCGCCTTGGCCTCAGAGCCAAAGTTGCTACTGCTGGACGAACCTGCTTCTGGTCTCTCGGTCGAAGAAACGCAGGATATGGCTTTCTGGATCGAAGATATTCAGACCCAAATGGGTATCTCTGTGATGATGGTGGAGCATGACATGGGGCTGGTTTCTGCGGTGTCGGGGCGCGTTATGGCGCTGTCCGATGGGAAGGAATTGGCGACGGGAACGGCCGCTGAAGTGCAATCGCATCCGGCAGTAATCGAGGCCTATCTGGGCACGGGTGACATCTCAAAGACAGGGACATCCCGCACATGAGTATTGATTCCAAAGAGCCAAAAGTCGTTTTGCAGATCGACAACCTCGAGAGTTATTACGGCCCCATTCAGGCCATTCGCGGTGTTAGTTTGAAAGTCCATGAAGGCCAGATCGTCACGGTTTTGGGGGCCAATGGGGCAGGTAAAACAACGCTTTTGAAGACCATCTCAGGCGTGATGGACCCCGAAAAGGGCACGATCAAGATGGACGGTACTGATATTCAGTCCTTAGAACCGGATGCCATCGTTCGGCAGGGCATTGTACATGTGCCCGAAGGGCGAGAGATTTTCCCGCTGATGACCGTGGCCGAGAATATCGCGATGGGGGCCTACACACGCAAAGATCGCAGCAAGATCGGCGAAGACGAGGAGATGGTGTATTCCTATTTCCCGATCCTCAAAGACCGCCGCGCGCAACGTGCCGGCACTTTGTCGGGCGGGCAGCAGCAGATGTTGGCCATCGGGCGTGGGTTGATGTCGCATCCCAAATTGATGTTGCTTGATGAGCCTAGTCTTGGCTTATCACCGTTGCTGACGCAGGAGATTTTTGAAATCATCGTGCGCCTTAACAAAGAGCAAAAAGTCACAATGATGTTGGTCGAGCAGAACGCTAAAGTGGCGCTTGGTGCGGCCGATTATGGCTATGTGATGGAACTGGGGCGTATCGTGATGAACGACAGCGCCGAGGTTCTTGCCGCCTCCAAAGACATTCAGGAATTCTATCTTGGCGTCAGTCAGGATGAGAACCAGCGCGGGCAACGCCGCTGGAAACAACGCAAGACGTGGAGGTAAGGATTGATCATGGCAGATAAACTCCCCCCTCAGGAAAAAGTCCATGGTCTTATGGTCAACGCCGATCTGTCCACGGGGCCGTTCTATATCGACGGGATGGATACGACGCCAAAGCTGTTTCGCCTGCGCGCGCAGACACTAGGCACACGCACCGCACACCGTGAAAAAACACTCGGCATCTGGCGCTCCCATTCATGGGGCGACTATTTCACCCGCGCCAAACATCTTGGCCTTGGATTGGTGTCTTTGGGTCTGAAGCGCGGTGAAGTTGTGTCGATCCTCTCCGAGGACAGCAAGGAATGGATGTACACCGACATGGGTGTCCAATCTGTTGGCGGGATTTGTTCTGGCGTCTACACCACCGATTCAGCTGGTCAGTTGGAGTATCTTGTCAATAATTCTGACAGCCGGTTCTTGGTGGTCGAAAATGACGAGCAACTGGACAAATTCTTGCAGGTCCGCGACCGGATGCCTGATCTGATTAAGGTCATTGTCATCGACCGCGAAGGGCTTCATGGGTTCACCGATCCGTTGATCATGTTCATCGACGAGTTATATGACATCGGGGCGGCATATGAGGCGGCAAATCCGCAAGCCTTTGACGCCTCAATTGACGCGACTAGACCCGAAGACACCGCCATTCTGGTGTATACCTCTGGTACGACAGGCAAGCCTAAAGGCGCGATGATCAGCCATGGTAACCTGATGTATTCCGTTTCTGCCGGGCTGCGTGACGGGCCGGTTTTCTCCACTGATGATCAGCTTTGCTTTTTGCCGCTGTGCCACATTCTGGAACGCGTATTCTCTGTCAACGCACCTATCGCTGCCGCGTCCACGATCAACTTTGCCGAAAGCCCCGAGACGATTTTTGACAACCTGCAGGAGGTCAGCCCACAAACCTTTGTCGCTGTCCCCCGCCTATGGGAGAAGATTTATTCCCAAGTCGCACTGCGGGTCGGCGACGCGTCAGGAATGCAAAAATGGGCCTACGCCCAAGCGCTAAAAGCGGGTGGCGCGCGCGCGGAATATCTGGCTGAAGGTAAGCCCGTGCCCATTGGTACAAGCCTCATCTACCGCTTCTGGGATGTGGCCTTGTTGCAAAACCTGCGGCGTATGATCGGCATGGATCGCTTGCGCAGAGGCGGCTCTGGCGCTGCACCCATCTCTCCTGATCTGTTGAGGTGGTATCAATCAATCGGCGTGCCCGTGCTTGAGGGCTACGGCATGACCGAAAGCTCCGGCGTGATTTCCTTCAACAGTGACAGCAACAACAAGATCGGCACAGTCGGCCCTGCCTTGCCAGGTGCGCAAATCCGCGTCGCGACGGACGGCGAAGTGCAGTACAAGGCGGGCAATGTGTTCCAAGGCTACTGGAAGAACCCCGACAAGACAGCCGAAACATTCACTGAGGATGGCTGGCTGCGCACGGGCGACGTGGGCATAGTCGACAACCAGGGCTTCCTGACCATCACCGGACGCCTCAAAGACATCATCATCACAGCAGGCGGCAAAAACATCACCCCGGCCGAGATCGAGAACAAACTGAAATTCTCACCCTATATCGCTGATGTTGTCGTGATCGGGGACAAACGAAAATTCCTGACTTGCCTTGTTATGATTGATCAAGAAAACGTCGAAAAATTTGCGCAAGATCGGCGCGTACCATTCTCAAATTATGCCTCGCTTTGCGCCGCAACAGAAGTGCAAGAGTTGATCCGCGTGACAGTGGACAATGTGAACAAAGACTTCGCGCGGGTCGAACAGATCAAGGATTTCCGCCTGATCAACGTATTACTCACAGCAGACGACGACGAACTTACGCCAACCATGAAGCTCAAGCGCAGTTTTGTGGAAACCAAACATGGAGAGTTGATCAGCCAGATGTATTGAACCCGTCAGGCTGTGATTTCCAAATAGAAAACCAGAGGGAGAAGACCAATGAAAAACCTAACTACCAAACTGGCCACAGTGGCCGTTGCCTCCGCGATGGCCGCAGCACCTGCACTGGCTGAACAAGGCATCACAGATACCGAAATCCTGATTGGGTCCAATAATGACCTTTCGGGCCCTTTCGCCGCCTTCGGTGGACCTTCCACCAAAGCCGCTCAACTGGTGTTTGACGAGGTCAACGAAGCAGGTGGCATTCACGGCCGCAAGATCCGCTTCGTAGTTGAGGATCACGGCTACCAGATGCCCAAAGCCATTCAAGGTATGAACAAGCTGATCAACGGCGACAAAGTTTTTGCGATGCTTTTGTCCTTGGGCACGCCGATGAACATTGCGGCCTTCAAACTGCAAGACGCGAAGAACGTACCAAACGTCTCGCCGCTTTCTGCTGCGCGCCAAATGGCAGAACCATTCTCGCCGCTGCACTACGCAGGCACCGCAACTTACTACGAACAAATCCGCGTTGGCGTGACGCACTTGGCTGATTTGAAGAGCGTGAACAATGTTTGTGCAATGTATCTGCCAACTGACTTTGGCAAGGACATCAAAGAAGGTGCCGAGTCTATTTCTGCTGAAACAGAGGGTTTGACCTTCGTTACTGAGACAACGCACAAGCCAGACGATGCTGATTTTGTTGGCGCGTTGCAGAAGCTGAATGCTGAAGGCTGCCAGATCGTGGCATTGGCATTGGGTGTACGTCAGGCGATCACTGTATCCGCCACTGCTAAAAAGCTAGGTCTAACGGATATGTCCTTTATCAACTCCTCGGCGGGTTTCCACACTGTCATGGCGAAAGTGCCTGGCGGCGTGACCGAAGGCATGTATGCAGCATCCGGTTGGGCAGATTTGCTGTCGCGTATGGACAAGCCAGAAGTGCAAAAGTTTTTTTCCCGCTATACTAAGGCGACAGGCGAAGAACTGCCCGGTTCCGGCGCATTGCTGGGCCATTCCGCAGCTGAAACAATGGTACGTGCACTCGAAGCCGCCGGACCTGACTTGGACGCTAAGACGTTCCAAGCGGGTATAGAAAGCCTGAACTACGAAGACGTGGTATCCGGCAACACCGTGAACTATTCCGCAACCGATCACCAAGGTGCGGACGAGGTTGTTATTTCGGTCATCAAAGACGGTAACTGGATGGAAATCGCGCGTAAGTAAGACGACCGTCAAAACTATTTCGTACATTCAAGAGGGGATCGGTCATATCGTTGGCCGGTCCCTTTTTGAGGTTAGGGCAGTTTTGGACTTTCCTTCCTGAGTTAGGGTATAAGCTAGCCTTTCGAGCAGATGCACCGAAAGTCCGGAGTGTGTGAGTTAAGGCAGCCCGCTGCGAACGGCAGCGTTTCTCGCTCAGCCGTGTCGGCTTGCCAGTCTTCATGGAAAATCTCTCCTTTCAAACGCCAGCGCTACCCGGTGTCGGGGTCTAGGACGGTCAGGTAGGCTTTGCCTGCACGGGGAATGTCAAAACCCTCGTCTGTGAGGGCATCGACCATGCTAGCACGGTCAGTGATCAGGCCGACGCTGATCTGGTCTTGCACCCACGCGTGCAGCTCGTCGCGGCCTTGGGCGCAGGTTGCGGCCTCGATGGTGTCGCGAACCTCTTGCGTGCGCTCCAGCTCCATCGGACCGGCCTAGCCGTGGCGCTGGTTCATGACGTCACGCAGGCTGTCGAAGGCTTTCTCATAACCCGGCGGCGCGATGTTCAGGCTGCGGCCCGAGCTCAGCTCCAAACGCGGCGTGCAAAAGTGAAGCTCAACCCGGTCTTCGTGATTATGTCGGACCCAAAGCACGTCATATTGCGTCGGGTCCAGCCCCGCGAAGGCCTGCCGCTCGAATTGGTCCATGACCTCGGCCTGCTGGTCCTCGGTAGGGACATCCTCGGCGGCAAAGCTGATCACACCCGCGCGGTAGGTCCACTGGCGGCGGCTAGCGTCGATCAAGGCTTCGGTGCGGTCAGCGTTACCGCGCCCGACTGCCAGCACCAGCGCGGTATAGACGCGGGGGATGGGCTTGCGACGGCGAGCTTCGGTGAGGCCCAATGTCTCGCGGAGTAGGGTCGCAGCGGGCAAGCCAGCGGCGTCGGCTTTGGCGCGTAACTGGGCCTTCTCTGCGGCGCTACACCGAAAGACGAAAGTCTCGGTCAGCTGCTCTTTGGTGCGGACTTTTCCCGCGCCGGTGGGGTTCGAAGGGGAGGCTTGCCGCCCCTCGCAAGGTCCCGTGTCAGCAGCGCCAGCGTACAACATGGGTCGCCTTGTTTGCTCTTCGGTGGGATCGGTTGCGGTCATGATCTGAGGCCTGCGGCGTGAATTTGGGCCTGTGTCACCAGCTTTGAGGCAAGCAAAGCCGTGATGTGTTTGCACATCGGGCTGCAATCACTGATCCAGCAAGCTAGCCGCGCATGGTTGTCAGCCGCCAACGTCGCTGCCTTTTCTCGGTCTTCCGCTTGCTTCTCGACACAGGCCTGCCAGCGCCGCGACTGAAACCAATTGTCGGAAAAGCAGACCTTTAAGCGAGTGAAACCCGCGCTGTCGGTGGCATAGGCCTTGACGGCTTACAGCAAATCCACCGGTGCGATCCCTTCCTTCATAGCCTCTTCTATCCGGGCAAGGCAGGCCGCTGTGCCCCCCAGCCGGTCAGGCGGATAGGCTGGCAAAATCTTCTCAGTCTCCCCCGTCTCGCGCTCGCGCGAACCAGGTTCTTTCTTAAGTTCAATGGTAAGGTTCGTGCCCCGATTTGAGACTACCCCCGTCTCACCCTTGAGACTTTTTCCCCGCTTTATTGAGACGTTTCCCCCCATCTCATTTTGAGACGCAACCCCGTTGGGACCACTGCCTCCACCCTTCGAGCGCAAACTGGGACCAAGGGTAATATCAAGGTGCAACTCATACTGGTTTGACCCTCGCCCGCCATCGCCATCCCCGTGGGCATGGCGTGTGACAAGGCCGTATTCTTCCAGCGTCGTCATGTGCCGGAACAGCGTGGTCCGCCCCATTTTGCATTCATCCGCCAACCTCTGTGCACTGGGATTGCACTGGCCGGTTCCCTTGTTGTGGAAATCCGCCAGTTGGATCAGCACGATCTTGGCGGCAGGTTTCAGACCTTTGACATTCGCGGCCCAGATCAATGCCAACCCGCTCATGACGCCACCTGGTCCGGAAGAAATGGGTTAATTGCATGAAGCCTGCTACCTGATTCTGCGGCTCGGTGTTGTGGAACAAAACCAGATTTCCTTGTGTCAGATTTGTGCCAATAGGAAACATGCGTTTCTGCATCGTTCTGCGACAGGCTACATTTACTCGCCTAGAAAGTACCTTTGCCTGTTGCTGTTTCTACTGTGGTTCCGTATGTCCGGTGGCGGGACACCCTTCCCCAACGAAGGGCATATATCTGTGAGGATACCAGCTATGGCTATTCAAGTACCGGTCGCGCGACCGTTGAATCCGCGTTTTTCTTCTGGCCCCTGTGCCAAACCCCCCACATTCACGCTCGACACGCTTTCTGACGCTGCCCTTGGCCGTTCGCACCGCGCTGCTGTTGGCAAGGACAAGCTCAAGGCCGCGATCGAGGAGACCCGTGAGATTTTGGGCGTACCGGCGGACTACAAAATCGGCATCGTGCCCGCCTCTGACACTGGTGCCTATGAAATGGCCATGTGGAACCTTCTAGGCGAGCGTCACGTTGAAATGCTCGCATGGGAAAGCTTCGGTGCAGGTTGGGTGACTGATGCGGTCAAACAGCTCAAGCTGGACGCGACTGTGAAAACGGCGGACTACGGTAAGATTGTTGATTTCAGCACGGTCGATTTCAACAACGATGTTTGTTTCACTTGGAACGGCACCACCTCCGGTGTGCGCCTTGCCAACGGCGACGTTATTCCTGCTGATCGTGATGGTTTAACGCTTTGCGATGCAACATCCGCCGCTTTTGCGATGGATTTGTCTTGGGACAAGCTTGATGTGACGACCTTCTCTTGGCAGAAGGTCCTCGGCGGCGAAGCAGCGCATGGCATGATCATTCTAAGCCCACGCGCTGTTGCTCGCCTCGAGAGCTACACACCCGCTTGGCCACTCCCTAAAATCTTCCGCCTGACTAAAGGCAACAAACTGATTGATGGCATCTTTTCTGGTGCGACAATCAACACGCCCTCTATGTTGGCGGTTGAAGACTACCTGCAAGCGCTCACATGGGCCCGTTCAGTTGGTGGTTTGCAAGGCCTCATTGCACGTGCAGATGCGAATACGGCTGCCGTGACCGACTTTGTCGCGGCGAATGATTGGATTGACTTCCTTGCTGTAGATCCTGCAACGCGTTCAAACACGTCCGTGTGCTTGAAGTTCATAGATGATCGCATCACAGACGGCGCAGCCTTCGCAAAAGCCATCGCAAAACGCTTGGAAGCTGAGAACGTAGCGCTCGACATAGGTGGCTATCGTGATGCCCCTGCGGGTCTACGCATCTGGTGCGGCGGTACGGTCGAAACATCGGACATCAAAGCAATGCTGCCTTGGTTGGCGTTCGCATTCGAGACCGAAATCACAGCTGCGTAAAACACGTAAGGTGCGTGGTCGATCCACGCACCATCCCCCCCAAAAGATTGAAAAAAGGACCAAAACCATGGCTCCCAAAGTACTCGTTTCTGACAAACTCAGCGAATCCGCTGTTCAAATCTTCCGCGATGCTGGCATTGATGTCGATTTCCAACCCGAGCTGGGTAAAGACAAAGCCAAACTGGCTGAAGTGATCGGTCAATACGACGGCCTTGCGATTCGCTCCGCCACAAAGGTGACCGAGAAGATCCTTAACGCAGCGACCAATCTCAAGGTCATCGCGCGCGCCGGCATCGGCACCGATAACATCGACAAGGTCGCGGCCTCCAAGAAAGGTGTAATCGTCATGAATACGCCATTTGGCAACATGATCACCACCGCAGAACATGCGATTGCGATGATGTTCGCAGTCGCGCGTCAGATCCCAGAGGCCAGCGCATCTACCCATGCGGGCAAGTGGGAAAAGTCCAAGTTCATGGGTGTCGAGCTGACCAATAAAACGCTTGGGGTCATCGGCGCGGGCAACATCGGCGGCATTGTCTGTGACCGCGCACGTGGTTTGAAGATGAAGGTCGTCGCTTACGATCCATTCCTTGGTGAAGAGAAAGCCGAGAAGATGGGCGTCGAAAAGGTCGAGCTTGATGAACTCCTCGCCCGCGCCGATTTCATCAGCTTGCATGTGCCATTCACTGATGCGACCGCCAATATCCTCAGCCGTGAGAACCTCGCCAAGACCAAGAAAGGTGTCCGCATCATCAATTGCGCACGCGGAGGTCTTGTCGATGAGGGCGCTCTCGCCGATATGCTAAAGTCCGGCCACATCGCTGGCGCTGCTTTTGATGTGTTCAAGGAAGAGCCTGCGACAGAAAATGCGCTCTTTGATTTGCCAAACGTTGTGTGCACCCCGCATTTGGGTGCGGCCACGACGGAGGCTCAGGAAAACGTCGCTTTGCAAGTCGCGCAGCAAATGTCGAATTACCTCAACACAGGTGCCGTCGAGAATGCCCTCAACATGCCATCGGTTACCGCCGAAGAGGCAAAGATCATGGGGCCATGGGTCTCTCTCGCGGGTCATCTAGGTGCGTTCATTGGCCAAATGACGGATGAACCGATTAAAGCGATCAACATCCTTTATGACGGCTCTGTCGCGCAGATGAACCTCGATGCGCTGAATTGCGCCGCCATTGCTGGCATCATGAAACGGGTGAACCCCGATGTGAACATGGTATCCGCTCCTGTGATTGCCGCCGAACGCGGCATCAAGATCAGCACAACCAATCAGGAAAAATCTGGTAGTTTCGATGGCTATGTCAAGGTTACAGTCGTCACAGAGAAGCGCGAGCGTTCTGTCGCAGGCACTGTCTTCAGCGATGGCAAACCGCGCTTTATCCAGATCAAAGGCATCAATATCGACGCAGAGATCGGCGCACATATGCTCTACACGACCAACGAAGATGTGCCGGGGATCATTGGTCTCCTTGGTAACACAATGGGCAAGAGTGGCGTGAACATCGCGAACTTCACGCTTGGCCGCGCTGATGTTGGTGGTGAAGCGATCGCGCTCTTATACGTGGACAATCCGATCCCTGCTGATGTGTTGAAAACGCTTGATGGGACAGGCATGTTCTCACAAGTCAAACCACTAGAGTTTGACGTCGCTTAAGCAATTCAAAGGCCGCCCTTCTCAGGGCGGCCTTTCTACATTAGGGCTATCGCCATGACACAGCCCATTTACGCCATTGGCGACATCCACGGCCAGCTCGAGATGCTGGACAACGCACTTGTGCTGATCGAAGCCGACGGCGGCACCGACGCACACATCATTTTCCTTGGTGATTATGTGGATCGCGGCACGCATTCCAAAGAGGTGATCGAGCGCCTCGCAACTGGCAAAGCCGCGGGCAAACCTTGGCGCTTTCTCAAAGGTAATCACGACCGCATGTTCGAATGGTTCATGGAACCGGTCCCGCGCCATGATCCCTATTTACTCGTTGGTTACCATTGGTTGCACGAAAAACTTGGTGGCACGACAACCCTCGCGTCTTACGGCGTCGATGCGAGCGAGGAACGCAGGCTGTTCAACGTACACGCCGACGCGCGCAAGGCCGTCCCACATCATCATCTCCGCTTTTTGCAAGATTGCGAAATTTCGATCTTTGCAGGCCCGTTGTTCTTCACGCATGCCGGTGTGCGCCCCGGTGTCGCACTTCACGACCAAGCCGAAGACGATCTCGTGTGGATCAGAAACGAGTTTTCAAGTGATCGACGCGACCACGGCGCGCTCGTGGTCCACGGGCACACGCCCGTCGCCGCCCCTTTGCACGCAGGCAATCACGTCAACCTCGACACTGGCGCAGGGTTTGGAAAACCACTGACGACTGCCGTTTTTGAAGGCACGCAAGTCCACGTGCTCACAAACCAAGGCCGCCAAAAACTCGCGCCTTAGTCTTCCTATTTCCAAAAATATCCTGGGGGTCTGGGGACTAGCCCCCAGCCTGTCGGATAGGCAAAACCTATTCGAAAACCACTACACACCCACGTCGATAATCGCTTGCGCCAAGATCGGCACAGACTGCGCGTTCAAGCCTGCGATATTCATACGACTGTCGCCAACCATATAAATCCCATGCTCTGCGCGCAGACGTTCCACCATCTCAGGAGTAGTGCCAAGCCGTGAGAACATCCCACGGTGCTGCGCCAAAAAGCCAAAGCGATCAGACCCGCTCAAACGTTGCAATTCACCTGCAAGCTGTTCACGCAAACCAAGCATGCCCAGACGTACATCTTCCAACTCTTTCACCCAATCTGCACGCAGATCAGGATCGCTCAGAACCATGGTTACCAAACGCGCGCCGTGGTCGGGCGGAAAGGAAAAGTTCTGACGGTTCAAAAACGCCAAGGACTCCTGATTGCGACCGCGTTGTGAACCATCTGCCGAGACAGCCATCAAAATACCCGTCCGCTCACGGTAGATCCCGAAGTTCTTGGAGCAACTCGCAGCCACCAGGCATTCAGGTACAGAGGATGCAATTAAACGCACGGCGGCGGCATCTTCTACCAAGCCATCGCCAAAGCCTTGGTAGGCGATGTCGATCATTGGAATGGCACCCGTCTTATTCAACAGATCCAAGACGATCTGCCATTCGGCCAAATTCAGGTTTGCACCCGTCGGATTGTGACAGCACCCATGCAGCAACACGATGTCGCCTGCTTTCACACCGCTAAGATCTTCCATCATCCCATCAAAATCAACACCGCGCGTTTCATTATCGAAGTAGCGATACGCCACGTGCGTCATGCCAAGATAGTTCAACATCGAGACATGGTTCGGCCACGTCGGGTTTGAGACGAAAACACGCGCGTCAGGATTGGCCATCTGGATCAGCTCAAAAGCTTGACGGATCGCGCCAGTGCCGCCGGGTGTCGCAATCGACGCTATATTGTCATGCGCGACAGAATTCCCAAGAACGAGATTGATCATTGCAGTTGAGAAAGCAGGATCACCCGCCAAAGCCACATAAGACTTGCTGCTTTCCAATTCCCAAAGCTGCTTTTCTGCACGCTTCACAGCGCCCATGATCGGCGTGACACCTTCAGCATTCTTATAAACACCAACACCAAGGTCGATTTTTCCATCGCGCGGATCCTCACGATAGGCTTTGACGAGGGACAGAATTTTGTCGACAGGTTGCTCTTTAAGGTTTGCAAACATTAGGCTTCTCCGGTTGCAATAGGCATCGTTGGGGCCGCGCCCCATTCATTCCAAGATCCGTCATAAACGGAATGGTCGCTCTTCCCGATCCGTTCAAATGCAAGGGCAAGAACGCAGGCGGTAATGCCCGAACCGCATGTGTTGATCACAGGCTTGCTTAGATCAACGCCACCTGCTTCAAAGGCTGCTTTTAACGCGGCAGGCTTTTTCATAGTGTTGTCAGCGTTAAGCAGATCTTTGTAAAACACGTTCAGCGAGCCCGGAATATGACCAGCGCGCATGCCCGGTCTTGGCTCTGCCTCTGCGCCAGAAAAGCGTCCGGGTGAACGCGCGTCTACAATCTGAGGTGCGCCAAGCTTTGCTGCACCAGCAACTTGCGTTGCGTCCTTCACCATTTGGTTCTGAAACCGCACCATCATGTGGCGATCGCGAATAACAGGGGGCAGATCTTCAACCTCACGCCCTTCTGCGACCCATTTCACCATTCCGCCATCCAAGACCGCAATGTCCATTTGACCCATCAAACGAAACAACCACCACACGCGCGGTGCGGAGAAAATGCCAGAGCCGTCGTAAACAACAATCTGATGCCCGTCGCCGATGCCCAGCGCACGCATGCGAGACATGAATTTCTCTGTGCTGGGAGCCATATGGGCAAGCGAAGACCGTGCGTCGCTTATTTCATCAATGTCAAAGAAACGCGCGCCAGGGATGTGGCTCGCGTCATACTCCGCTTTCGCGTCGCGGCCCTCAGAGGCCATATACCAGGACGCATCAATGATGCGCAGATCAGGGTCGCGCATATGCGATGCCAGCCAATCGGTGGAAACCAATGTCTTCGGGTCGTCCAATGCCATGTGAAAAGCCCTCTTTTGTCTATAAACTTGCTTACTGCCGAGGGGCCGCAGTAGCAAGTGCAGGCACCGCGAAACCGCGATGCCTCAAATGGCGCAATTACTTCGCCATCATGTTCTTAACTACGCCAACGATCGCAAGAACTGCGCCGCCACCGATGCCACCACCAGCAACCTGCGTGAGGATCGAACCAATGTCCAAACCACCCGCTGCGCCGCCAGCACCAAGCATGCCAAGAACTTGGCCACCGATACCACCGCCAACGATACCAGAGATTGAGTTGATGAGTGTACCTTGGTTCAGGTTCTTCGATACACCACCAGCAACGTTGCCGCCGACTGCGCCTGAAATAAAACCAATCAAGAGTTCCATAATAATTCCTTCCCGGCGGGCCGTTATATTCAGCAACGCACGTACGACCCGTACCATGCGCGCCTGTTGAGTATTACTACTTGCAAAGGAGGTCATGGGGAAAGCAAAGGAAAACTTATCAATTTTAGCCGCAGTTTACTCTGCGTGACGCAGCAAACGTTGTTTTTGACGACCCCAATCACGCTTTGCATCGCTGGCGCGTTTGTCGTGATTTTGTTTGCCCTTGGCGATGCCGATCTTCAACTTCACAAACCCTTTGTGATTGAAATAGAGCACAAGCGGCACAAGCGTCATGCCTTTGCGCTGCGTATCCGACCACATGCCTGCCAGCTCTTTCTTGGAAGCAAGCAGTTTACGCCGACGGCGTTCTTCGTGGCCCCATGTCTTCGCGGCCTCGTAAGGCGCGATGTAGCTGTTCACCAACCACAGCTCGCCGTCTTTTACTTCCGCATAGCTTTCAGCAACATTGGCAGAATTCACGCGCAGGGATTTGACCTCAGACCCTTGCAGAATGATCCCGCATTCGATGTCATCCTGTATCGCATAATCATAACGTGCGCGCCGGTTCTCGGCGATCACTTTATAGTTTGGATTATCCTTAGGCTTGGCCATGGCACACGCGTCTTTCTGAAGTCTAAGTGCCCTACATAGGCGCTATCTCTGCGCGCTCCAAGTGCCTTTGAGAAATGCCTCTAGACTTGGTCTGTACAAGTGCTCCGACTTCCTCATAGAATTTACTTTTTTGAAAGTCCCCAACATGACCGACTTCCTTCTCCTTGCCTTCATCTTTCTCTGCGCCGGTGTGATCTCTGTTCCGATTGCCTCGCGGCTCGGGCTTGGCTCAGTGCTTGGATATCTGATCGCGGGAATCATCATCAGCCCGATCTTGGCGCTGCTCAATGTGGACGTCATCGCGATCCAGCATTTCGCGGAGTTCGGCGTGGTGATGATGTTGTTCCTTGTGGGGCTCGAGCTGGAACCAAAAATGCTTTGGGGTATGCGTGCCAAGCTGTTGGGCTTGGGCGGCGGACAAGTCGGGTTTACGACGCTGGTTGTGATGGGGGCTTGCATGTCATTCGGTCAACCATGGTCCATCGCACTGGCGATCGGTCTGGTCATGGCACTGTCCTCGACAGCGATTGTTTTGCAGACCCTCAGTGAAAAAGGGTTGATGAAATCTGATGGCGGGCAGTCGAGCTTTTCCGTTCTGCTGACCCAAGATATCGCTGTTATCCCGATGCTGGCGCTCTTGCCCCTGCTCGCGATGCCAGAATTGATGGATGTCGCAAGCGATGTGGTGCATGGCGCTGATGCACACGGGGCAGACAGTCATGCGGGGGATGATCATGGCTCTACGATGAGTTTAGTCGATGGTCTCAATGGCTGGCAAACGATGACAGTCACTATTGGCGCTGTTGCGGCTGTGATCCTTGGGGGCAGTTTTCTCACCGCGCCAATCTTCCGCTTCATTGCCGGTGCGGGCCTGCGCGAGCTCTTCGTCGCTGGTGCGCTCTTGATCGTGATTGGCATTGCACTGCTGATGTCGCTCGTGGGTCTGTCCCCCGCGCTTGGTACGTTCATCGCGGGTGTGGTCCTGGCTAACTCCGCCTACAGGCACGAGCTCGAAAGCGACATTGATCCCTTCCGTGGCCTTCTTCTTGGCCTATTCTTCATGAGCGTTGGCGCAGGCATCAACTTTGCGCTGCTGTTCGAGAATGTCGGCTCTATCGTTGCGATGACGTTGGGCCTGATCGCGGTCAAAGCGATTGTCCTCCTCGTCCTCGCACACATATTCAAGATCGAGGGAGCCGACAAATGGCTCTTTGCGCTTGGCCTTGCACAAGCGGGTGAGTTTGGCTTTGTGCTCCTGTCCTTCACGGTCGCGGGCAACATTATCCCGTCCTCTATCGCAGATATCCTCCTGCTGGTTGTCGCCCTGTCCATGCTTCTTACGCCTGCGCTCTTTATCATCTACGACAAGGTGATCGCGCCGCGTTATAACAGTGAAGAAATCCGCGAAGCAGACGAGATCGAGGAAACATCGAACATCATCATCGCAGGGCATGGCCGCGTCGGTGGCACGGTGGCACGCGTGCTGCGCGCAGCGGGCCATACTCCAACAGTGATCGACTATTCGTCCAAGCAGCTTGATATGCTCGCGCAACTCGGCGTCAAAGCGTATTTCGGCGACGCCTCCCGCCCTGATCTATTGCACGCCGCTGGCATTCACGATGCCAAGCTGATCGTCATCGCAATTGATAACAAAGATCAGATCAACGAGATGGTGCACTACATTCATACCAATCATCCAGACGTGCACATCATGGCCCGCGCGATGAATCGAAGTCACGTCTACGAGCTTTATTCAGCGGGTTGCCGCGATATCATTCGCGAGACTTATGACAGTTCCCTACGCATGGCGCGTTCTGCGTTCGAGGCAATAGGCATTGATACAGACAAGGCCGCTGACATGGTCGCCATCTTCGATGAGATGGACCGCAAAGCCATGATCGAGGCCGCGCCACTCTATGAAATCGACACGCCTTTGCTTGAAAACTCTGAACTCATGGAAACAATCCGGGAAATGATACCCCGTTATGAAGCAGAGGTGAACGAGAAGATGCAAAAAATCCTTCAGCAAAACTCAAAAGGTGAGGAACAGCTATGAAAGACGACAATTTCCTGCGCGAGAACAATGCGCGACACATGTGGCACCCGATGGGGCATCAGAACAATTCTGATGAAAACATGCCCGCAATTATAGCCAAGGCTGAAGGCGTCGTTATAGAAGATCTCGACGGTCACAAAACGGTCGATGCTGTGGGCGGTCTGTGGTGCGTGAACCTTGGGTATTCGAACAATGTGATCAAAGATGCGATTGCCAAGCAGCTCTATGATCTGCCCTATTATTCTGCCTTCTCCGGAACGTCCAACCCGCCTGCGATTGAGGCCTCATACGCGGTGCGCGAGTTCTTTGAACCCGACGGCATGGTGCGCGCGTTCTTCACCTCTGGCGGTTCTGACTCGGTCGAAACGTGCCTGCGCCTGTCACGTCAGTACCACCGACTGCGGGGCGAACCAACGCGGACCAAGTTTATCTCCCTCAAGAAGGGCTATCACGGCACACACTTCGGCGGTGCATCCGTTAACGGCAACAACCGTTTCCGCATCGGCTATGAACCTATGCTGCCCGGCTGTTTCCACCTGCCCAGCCCCTACCCCTATCGCAATCCCTTCAACGAGACCGATCCTGCGCAACTGGCGCAAAACATCGCAGCCGCGTTTGAGGATGAGGTTCAATTCCAAGGCGCAAACACCATCGCCGCCTTTATTATGGAGCCGATCCAAGGCGCGGGCGGCGTGATTGTTCCGCATGAGAGTTTCATGGGTCTCATGCGTGACGTCTGTGATCGCCATGGTATTTTGATGATCGCGGATGAGGTCATTACGGGTTTCGGGCGGACCGGCTCTTGGTCTGGCTCAAGCCACTACAGTGTAAAACCCGATATGATGAGCACCGCTAAGGGCATCACCTCTGGCTACTTCCCTGTTGGTGCTGCGCTGTTCAACGAAAAAGTTGCGGATGTGTTTGAGAACAGCGATCCAGCGGAGGGCGGCATTTATCATGGCTACACCTACTCTGCACATCCTGTTGGCGCTGCTGCAGTCACAGCCTGCCTTGCTGAAAGCGTGCGCCTTGATCTGCGCGCCAATGCGGTTGTGCGCGGCACCCAACTTTATGAAGGCCTGCAAACCCTAGCGTCCAAGCACGACATCATCGGTGATGTGCGCGGTGGGCAAGGCTTGATGACAGGGATGGAACTGGTCTCCGACAAATCGGCTAAAACTCCGATGGATCCAGCCACGGTCAAACGCATCCAGCAAGCCACTTATGAGGCAGGTGCAATGGTACGTATGGGGCCACCAAACATTCTGATGTCGCCGCCGCTGACGATTTCTAAAAGCGAAGTAGAAACGATCCTCACAGCACTCGATAAGGGGCTTTCCGCCGCTTAAATTCAATCGGCTTGAACTTAGATGACACATGCTCCTAGGCTGACACCAGCCTAGGAGTTTTTCGTATGAACCCATTTATCGTCGGCACGTTGATCGCCACAATCGCATCTTTTACGCCGCAATTTGCAGCCGCCAAAGAATATAAGTTCAACTGGAAGCGGACAATTTCGTCCGGCGCGTTCGATCAAGAAACGTTCTTTCACTGGACCCAACGTGGGCCAGATGGCGTGTGCCGACAAGACACATCCTTTTCTATCAAAGCAAAGAAAAAGCCCAAGCAGGGAATAGTTCAGTGGTTCTGGGTCTCCAAAGTCCTGCCATCAGGCGACTGCGCAGGCACGCTCGTCAGTGGATATCAGATCATGTACACGCCCAAGCGTAAGCCCAAAAAGGACCTCGTTGTACTCGAAGTGCGCGGTCTTGATCGTTTGAACGAAGGTCAAGCAGACGTCGATAAAGCGCGCATCGAAATCAAGATCCGAAAGCGGTAATTACCCTTTAGCGGGTGCGCCGCTTCTTGATCTGTGCGGACCTGCGATTGCCGTGAGCGCAAGGATTGCGCCCGACACCGCGGCGATCATGCCTGCAGCACTTACCGCATTGTCCGCGCCAAGCCAGAGCGGTCCGTAACCTGCCAAAACATATCCGATCACCGCTGACAGCGTCGCGAAAAAAACGCTCCACGCGACCTGTGTGCCAAGATCATTGGTCATCAAACGCGCAGCGGCTGGCGGGCAAATGAACATCGCAATCACAATGATCGAACCCACCGCATCAAACGCTGCAACCGCAGCCAGCGCCGCGACAATCACCAATGCGAACCCCAGAGGCCCCGTGCGAACACCAATGCTTTGCGCGAAACTCTCATCGAACGTAGATATCTTCAAAGGGCGCCAGAACACCCATGTGAACAGCGCGACAACAGTTAAGACAATCAGCAAGCGGGGCAATTCAACAGGAAGATAGGCAAGCGCTTCGCGGTCAAACAACGACGCCCACCCTGTTGCATCTAGCCAGATCAGGCTTTCCAAATTCCCAAATAACGCATGTTCAACGTCCAAATGCACAGCGCTTGTATCTGATTGCTCCAGCAGCAAAACACCGCCTGCAAACATCGCGGTAAAGGTCACGCCCATCGCGGCACCCGGCTCAATCCGACCAAGTCGGCGGATCGCTTCGATCATCACCACAGCCACAATCGCCGCGCCTGCCGCGCCCAGCATCATCGGCACCGCCGCGACGACGCCTGTAATCAAGAACGCCACAACGATGCCCGGCAAAACCACATGGCTGATCGCATCCCCGATCAAGGCTTGACGCCGCAATAGCAAAAAGTTTCCTGGAAGCGCGCAGGCAATTGCGGCCAACATGCCGATCAACATAGGCGTCAAGGACAGGGCTACGAATTCTTCACCCATCATGGCCGCACCCCCTTTGGCGCACCAATCAAGCGATCCAATTCGGTGATCTGATCGCCTGTGAGAACCGTTTCGATCTCTGTCAGCCCATCGTAGAATGTTGCGGCCAATGCGAACTCTTCCCGCGAACGCGCCATTTGCCAGCGGGTTTCATCACGCAACGCCTTGGCCGCGCGTGCTTTGCCGTCACTGGTCGCAACCCCATCGGCGCGTGCAAGTCCAGCGCGACGCAATAGGCGAAGCGTGAGTTTTTCGTAGATGGGTTGACCTTGCGCGAGGGCGAGTAGCCCTTGACGCACATGGACACGCCTTTGAAAAGACAGGTGCTTTAGCACTGCTGCAAGAACACCGCGCGCGGGCGCAAACAAGAGCGACAAAGCGAACATCGAGAAGGAGACGAGAACGATCACAGGACCCGTCGGAAGCGCAGGCGCAATCGCCGACAAGGCCGCTCCAACGTAGCCAGAGACACCGCCAACAATGCCCGCGACCCAGAGAACACCCGTGACTCGTTCGCTCCAAAAGCGTGCCGTGACGGGTGGGATGATCAGTAAAGCCACGATCAGGATAAGTCCGACAATTTTGAGGCCCACAACCGTGATCGCCATGACCAGACCCATCATGATCAGATCAAGACGCGGCACGTTCAAACCACTTGACGCCGCAAATTCAGGATCAAACGCAACAGCGCTTAAAGGTCTGCGAAACGCGATAACCGCCAGCAAAACAGCGGCACCGCCAACGGCAATGATCACCGCGTCGGAATAAAGCATGCCAGCGGTGGAGCCGAGCAAGAAGCCCTCAAGCCCCGCCTGACGACCTTCGCTCATCGTTTGGATAAACGTCAAAAACACGATGCCAATACCAAAGAAAACAGACAGCACCGCGCCAATCGCTGCATCTTCTGCTAGCCGTGTGCGCCGCGTCAAAGCACTGATGCACAACAAGCCAATCCACGCAGACGCGGCAGAGCCAAGCATGAGTCCGAGTAAGCTGCGCCCGTCACCACCCATCGCAACCATCAGAATAAAAGCAAGGCCGACACCCGGCAATGTCGCATGGCTGATCGCATCACTGACCAAGGCGCGTTTGCGCAAGAAAAGAAAGGTGCCTGTGACGCCCGCTGCAACGCCCAACAACGTCGCACCAAGGGTGACGAGCGTGGCGTTATAGCCAAGCTGAAGCGTTAGGGCCTGCCAAAGCATGGGTTACGCGCCAAGCGCCGTTTGACCAAGTTGACCCATTGCGAGACGACCGCCGTAAGCCTCTTGCAAGGTCTGGGGCGTGAACGCCTCTTCCACCGTACCTTCGGCAACCCGGGTCGTGTTGATCAGGAACACGCGGTCGAAATAGTCAGGCACAGTGCTCAGATCATGATGCACGGCGACGACAGTTTTGCCATCTGCGCGCAGACCTTGCAGAACGTCGATGATGGCTTTCTCCGTTGCCGCATCCACACCCGCAAAGGGTTCGTCGAGCAAATAAAGATCCGCGTTCTGCGCAAGCGCACGCGCTAGGAAAACGCGTTGCTGTTGACCACCAGAGAGCTGGCCGATTTGACGCTTAGCAAAGTCCTGCATACCGACGCGCTCTAGGCACCCCATTGCGCGGGCTTTGTGCGTGCCGCGCAGACGGCCAAGCAGACCCAGTTCACGATAAAGGCCCATCAGAACCACATCCAAAACACGCGTTGGGAAATCCCAATCCACGCTTGCCCGCTGGGGCACATAAGCGATGCGCGCACGCGCGTTTTCAACAGGTTGACCTAAGACAGTCGCAGACCCGGCAAGCGGTTTGATCACACCCAAAGCGGCCTTCAAAAGCGTGGATTTCCCCGCACCATTAGGTCCTATGATCGCCGTCATAGAACCAATGGGCACCGTCATATCGACAGAAAACACCGCAGGCTTTTGGCCATAACTTACGGTCATCGCACGAATGGCAAGCGCGGCATCCGCGCCGAGATCATCCATGCGTGTTCCGTTCGATGTCGCCAGTTCAATTGCTGTCATGATTTAGCTTCCCGCCGCCAGTTTGCCGTTCATGCCACGCTCCGGCACAGTGCCGCCCAGAGCTTGGACAATGGTCGTGATGTTGTGATCAATCATGCCGATATAAGTGGCTTCATAAGTGCCATCGGCACCCATCGCATCAGAGAACAATTCGCCACCAATTGCGACTGTGTGATCCTGCGCTGCTGCACCCTCGATCAGTGCACGAATGTTGCGATCCGAGACTGAGCTTTCGACGAATGCCGCGCCAATCTTACGTTCTACAAGCATATCCACGAGGGTCGAAATGCGGTTCAATCCTGCTTCGCTCTCGGTAGAGATACCTTGGATGCCAATCACCTCATATCCGAAGGCGTTGCCAAAATAGCTAAACGCATCATGTGCCGTTAGCAAAACACGCGCGCTTTCAGGGACTGTCGCAAGCGCAGTTTCCCCGTAGGTTTGCAACGTGTCTAACTCACCCTCGAACTCGGCCAGATTGGCTGCAAAGTCTTCCGCCGCATCAGGACGCGCATCACTCAAAACGCGCGCGATCTCTTGTGCGACACTACTCCATAGCTTTGGCACCATCCACACATGTGGATCAAAACGACTTTCATAATCAGCGTGCGAGATCAACAATTCACGCGGCATCGCATCTGCAACAGGAATAGAGGGCTGGCGGCGCGCAAGTTTCTCAAGAAAATCTTCCATCTGCGCCTCAAGATAAAGGCCGTGCCACAACACCAAGTCCGCACGCGTCATTGACGTGATATCAGTACGTGTCTGACGATACGCATGCGGATCCACGCCCGGACCCATCAAAGCACGCACATTTACATGGCTGCCCCCAATGCGACGCGTCGTGTCAGCGATCATTCCTGTGGTCGCAACGATATCCAATGCGCCGAATGCCAAAGCAAATTGCGGCACAACGATCGTGCTGGCAAGGATCGTAAGAAAATGGCGGCGATTGTAGATCATGGAATCTCCTAGCGTTTGACATGAATATGAGAGTCATTCGCAAGAAGTCAATGCAATTGCGAATTATTCGCAATAAAGCCAGCAATTTTCTGATCAAATGGTCAAAATAGTTTCTCTCAACCCATGGGAATACTTGCCAAGTCCCCCCGTGCATGTGACAGGATAAGCAAAACCCCTCTCCTTTGGAGTGACCCGATATGTCCACACACACTGTTCAAACCACGTCCCACTTACCCCTCACGATTGAACCCAGAAATCCGGGTATGGATCTGGACCTGAGCTGGGTACGCTCTGTGCAGGCCAACACCTCGTCAATTGAGCGGCGCGCCAAAACGTTACCGGGGCGGCGCAGTGTTAAGAAAGACTACCAAGCAGCCTGGTTGCTGCGCGCTATCGAGTGCATTGATCTAACGACGCTCTCTGGCGATGACACGGCTGAACGTGTGCGCCGTCTATGCGCCAAAGCGCGCGCGCCTTTGCGCGATGACCTAAAGGACGCGCTTGGGATCAGCAGCCTGCACACGGGTGCGATCTGCGTGTATCACGATATGATCGAAACGGCCGTAGATGCGCTCGCTGGCTCCGGCATTCCCGTAGCTGCTGTTTCCACTGGTTTCCCTGCGGGTCTATCACCGTTCCATCTGCGCGTGGCCGAGATTGAGGAAAGCGTGAAAGTAGGAGCGGCAGAGATCGACATCGTCATTTCCCGCCGCCATGTTTTGGCAGGTGATTGGCAAGCGCTCTACGATGAGATGCGCGCCTTTCGTGCCGCGTGTGGCGATGCCCATGTGAAGGCGATCCTCGCGACAGGCGAGCTAGGTACATTACGCAATGTTGCGCGTGCCTCGCTGATTTGCATGATGGCAGGCGCTGATTTCATCAAAACGTCTACTGGAAAAGAGAGTGTGAATGCGACCCTTCCTGTCTCGCTCGTGATGATCCGCGCAATCCGCGACTATCATGAACGCACGGGCTTTCGCGTTGGCTACAAACCGGCGGGTGGCATTTCCAAGGCCAAAGATGCTCTCGTCTATCTCGCTTTGATGAAGGACGAATTGGGCGATCGCTGGCTGCAACCCGATCTCTTCCGCTTTGGCGCGTCGTCACTCCTCAATGATATCGAACGCCAATTAGAACACCACGTCACAGGCGCATATTCCGCCGGCTACCGCCACGCGCTGGCTTGAAGGAGACTACTATGACAATTTCCGAGCGTCTCGACAAAATGGACTACGGCCCCGCCCCCGAAAGCTCAGCTGAGGCGCTAGAGTGGATTGAAAGCCGCGGCGGCCTTGCAGGGCATTTCATTGATGGCACATTCGGCATCCTTCGCGATGATCTGGAGCTGCGCAACCCTGCCACAGGCGCGCGCCTCGCGGGTCTGACCAAAGGCACCGCTGATGAGGTTGCAAGCGCTGTGAAAGCCGCGCGCCGCGCACAAAGCAAATGGGCCAAAGATGCGTCTGCACGGGCGCGCGTACTTTATGCGATTGCGCGTTTGATGCAGAAACATGCGCGTTTGCTTGCGGTGATGGAAACGCTCGACAACGGCAAACCCATCCGCGAGAGCCGCGACATCGATATCCCCTTGGCGATCCGTCACTTCTACTATCACGCTGGCATGGCGCAATTGATGGACGAGGAAATGCCTGAGCGCGAAGCACTAGGCGTGTGTGGGCAAATCATCCCTTGGAACTTCCCGCTTTTGATGCTTGCTTGGAAAATCGCGCCTGCATTGGCGATGGGCAACACCGTTGTGCTGAAACCTGCAGAATATACGACGCTGACAGCGATGATCTTTGCTGAGATCTGCGTCGAGGCCGGCGTGCCTGCGGGCGTTGTGAACATTGTCACAGGGGATGGGGAAACAGGCCAGCACATTGTTGACGCTGACGTGGATAAAATCGCCTTTACCGGCTCCACCGCTGTAGGTCGCCGCATACGCGAAGCGACCGCTGGCTCCGGCAAGGCTCTGACTTTAGAGCTGGGCGGGAAGTCGCCCTATATCGTGTTTGATGATGCTGATCTGGATAGTGCCGTTGAAGGTCTCGTTGATGCGATCTGGTTCAATCAAGGTCAGGTCTGCTGTGCTGGGTCTCGTTTGCTGGTACAGGAAAGCGTTGCTGAGCGGTTTTATGCGAAACTCAAACGCCGCATGGATGGCTTGCGCATTGGCGATCCTTTGGACAAATGCATCGACGTTGGCGCGATTGTTGATCCGGTGCAACTGGCGCAGATCACTAAGATGGTCAGCGAAAATACTGAGGGCGACATATATCACGCCGCCTGCGAAATGCCGGAAGGTGGCTGCTTCTACCCACCAACGTTGATCACAGGTCTTTCTCCCTCCGCAATGCTGATGCAGGAAGAAATCTTCGGCCCCGTGCTCTGCGCCACCACCTTCCGAACCCCAGCGGAAGCGGTACAACTTGCCAACAACACGCGCTATGGGTTGGCCGCGACGGTGTGGAGCGAGAACGTCAATCTCGCGCTCGATGTTGCGCCAAAACTTGTGGCTGGCGTGGTTTGGGTGAATGCGACGAACCTATTTGACGCTGCTGCCCCCTTTGGTGGCGTGCGCGAAAGCGGGTTCGGACGCGAAGGTGGTTGGGAAGGCCTCACCGCCTACACCAAGCCTAAAGCAAAGCGCAAAGCGCTGGCCAAGATCGAACCTTTTACAGGCAATGACGCTGGTGCGGACCCAATTGATCGAACGGCCAAGCTTTATATCAATGGTAAACAAGCACGCCCTGATAGCGGCTATTCCAAAGCCATCTTTTCCAAAAAGGGTGCAAAACTCGGCGATATCTCCCTCGCCAATCGCAAAGACATCCGCAACGCAGTCGAGGCTGCGCAAGCCGCAAAAAACTGGTCCAAAACCACAGGCCACTTACGCGCACAGATCCTCTATTACATCGCGGAAAACCTCTCCGCTCGCGCAGATGAATTTGCAAAACGCATCGATGCAATGACGGGCAATCGCACTGGCAAAACCGAGGTCGAAGACAGCCTCAACACACTCTTCACATACGCCGCATGGGCGGACAAATGGGACGGTTCAGCGCGCGGCGTTCCAATAAAAGGCATCGCGCTAGCGATGAATGAACCCGTCGGTGTGATCGGCGCCCTTTGCAGTGACGACACCCCACTCCTCGGTGCGATCCATACACTTGGAGCTTCCATGGCAATGGGAGACCGATGCGTTCTAGTGGCCAGCGAACCCTACCCTCTTGTGGCAACGGACCTGATCCAGGTGCTGGAAACATCCGACGTCCCCGCGGGTGTCGTCAATATCCTAACCGGCAGCCATACAGACCTCGCACCCCACCTTGCGGCACATAATGACATCGACGCTGTTTGGAGCTTCTCCTCCAGCGATCTTTCCGCAGTGATCGAACGCAACTCAACAGGCAATCTTAAACGCACTTGGGTCAACAACGCACAAACCTCGACACCAAACACCCGCGAATTCCTAAGCGCTGCAAGCGAGACGAAAACAATTTGGGTGCCCTACGGCGAATAGGTCCTTCTTTGGTCCAAAAATACCTCGGGGTTTGGGGCAGCGCCCCAACCTGCCCGCCGTTAAGGCGGGTTAAACCTGTGCGCAGCTCAATTTGACGTATGGTTCCAACTGACAAACCCTTGGCCGAAAAGCATACTCACGCGAAATCACCCCACGGAGATCCCTCATGTCAGACGATATCGTTATTCTCGACGGCGCGCGCACGGCAATCGGCACATTCGGCGGCGCGCTCGCCAAGACACCACCTATTGAGTTGGCAACGATCGCCAGCAAAGCGGCACTCAGCCGCGCTACCGTCGACCCCGCGCAGATCGGCCATGTGGTCTTCGGCCATGTCATCAACACTGAACCGCGCGACATGTACCTCTCGCGTGTCGCCGCTATTGATGCGGGCATCCCCGACACAACCCCTGCGATGAACGTCAACCGCCTGTGCGGCTCCGGCGCACAAGCAATTGTATCTGCGGTTCAATCCCTGATGCTGGGCGATGCGGACTTCGCACTCGCGGGTGGCGCTGAAAATATGTCACGCTCTCCCTTTGTGATCCCTGATCAACGCTGGGGCTCAAAGATGGGCGATACACGCACGCTCGACATGATGCTCGGTGCTTTGAACTGTCCATTTGGCACCGGTCATATGGGTGTCACCGCTGAGAACGTAGCTGCGGAACACGATATTTCGCGCGCTGCACAAGACGCTTTCGCAATGACTAGCCAAGCCCGCGCGGCCAACGCGATTGAGCAAGGCTATTTCAAAAGCCAGATCACCCCGGTCCAAGTCAAAGTGAAACGCGACATGGTCGATTTCGCTGTTGATGAGCACCCCAAGGCAACCTCTGAAGAAGCGCTCGCAGGGTTGCGCACAGTGTTTCAAAAAGACGGCACAGTCACTGCAGGCAATGCTTCTGGCATCAATGATGGTGCTGCTGCGATTGTCATGGCAACCGCTTCCGCTGCTAGCAAAGCTGGTCTCAAACCACGTGCGCGCGTTTTAGGCTATGCGCATGCAGGCGTGCGCCCCGAAGTTATGGGTATCGGTCCTGTTCCTGCGGTAGAAAACCTATTGGCACGAACAGGTCTCAGCATCACGGATTTCGATGTAATCGAAAGCAACGAAGCCTTCGCCGCACAGGCACTCGCAGTGAACAAAGGTCTTGGTCTTGATCCTGCAAAAGTGAACCCGAATGGCGGTGCGATCGCGCTGGGTCATCCGGTCGGTGCAACGGGCGCGTTGATCACCGTAAAAGCCCTTTATGAGCTGGAACGCATCGGCGGCAAACGCGCACTCATCACCATGTGCATCGGCGGTGGTCAAGGCATCGCGATTGCCCTCGAGGCGCTCTAGTCAATTCTGATGGTCGCGCGCGCAGCGCGGCCCTCGCTATCGATTACCGAGAGCTGAACAAACCCTTGCTCGAACAATGGCAATTGCGCGTGACGTGTCTGCACACTGAGCAAGATCGGCGCACCATTTGCCAACCATGTGAAAGGTGGCCGCCCGTCGCGAACTTTCACAACCAGCCCTGCGTCGCTCAACGCCAAGCGCGCGCCATCAGGCGGGAAAGCCATTTTTGGCGCATCTGGCGGTGCCTCAAATACAGCCCGTCGTCCTTTGAACCGTTGCAGCGGTTGCGGCAACTCAGCAGTCTCTAGCAATAGCGTTTCCGGCGGTGGGGGCGGTAGAGGCACCGCCTCGTCCGACGCCAAACCAACCAGTTCAAAGAGGATAGGTGCCGCCAACTCACCACCAAAAGCACCCGGTACAGGCGTGCCATCAGGTCGCCCAATCCAAACCCCAGCCACATAACGCCCGTCAAAGCCAATTGCCCATGCATCACGATGCCCGTAAGAGGTGCCCGTTTTATACGCCAAACGCATTTGAGCCGCGCCCGCAGGTGGCGCAAGACCCGCGAGAATGTGGCTGACCTGCCATGCAGATGTGGCGCTGAGAAAGCGCTGTTCTTCATTTTTGTTAGAGCCTAAATCCCAATTTAGTATCTCTTTTTGACCACTTTTCGCCAATCCAGCGTAAAGCTGTACCAAGTCTTCAAGCGAGGTCCCAACACCACCCAAAGCAACGGCCAAACCGGGCGCATCGCCTGGGACCTTTGCCCTCACACCCGCATTCTTTAGTCCCAACATCAAACGCGCGGGGCCTAACTCTTCTGTCAGCAAAACCACGGGAATGTTGAGCGATAAGCGCAATGCTTCGTCCACCCTCAATTCACCACGAAAAGCCCCATCAAAGTTCTGAGGCGCGTAACTGCCAAAGGCGACAGGGCGGTCGTTGATGATCGTTGCTGGATGCGCCAGTCCTTGATCGAACGCTAACCCATAAACCAATGGCTTCAAGGTCGATCCAGGCGAACGCAACGCGCGGGTCATGTCGATAAACCCTTGCCGCCCTTCATCATCCGAATACCCAGCAGATCCGACATGCGCCAAAATCTCACCGCTTTGATGATCTGCCAAAATCATAGCGATTGACAGGTTCTCTGCCTTCCCTCGCACGCTTGACGCGGCCAATACTTCGGCGCGCCCTTGCAGGGCTTGGCTTAATGTCAGACGATGCACGCTCTGCTCAGGCTTCTCTGCACGCACACGATCTGACAGATGCGGCGCATAGGCAGGAAAGAGGCGTTTCTGCTTTGAAACAGGCTCTAAATGGCCTGTTTGCGCCTCTTCTTCACTCACGCTTCCTGTTTCGATCAAGCGATCCAAAACCACTTGCCGCGCTTTTATCGCCGCTTTGAGGTTTAGATCAGGGCGACGACCTTCGGGCGCTTGCGGCAAGGCCACAAGGAGCGCCGCTTGCGCTGCAGTCAGACGTTTCGGCTCCTTACCGAAGTAGCTCAAACTCGCCGCGCGCACGCCTTCAATATTACCGCCATATGGCGCTAGGATCAGGTAAAGGCGCAAGATTTCGTCCTTGCTTAACACCTGTTCCAGCCTCAAAGCCACACGAATTTGGCGCAGTTTTCCATACCAAGCACCTGTGCCACTTTGCTCTAGCAAGCGCGCGACTTGCATGGTGAGTGTTGAGGCACCAGAGATAATTTTGCCCTCTATTAGAGCCTGTTTTGCAGCCCTCAAGACCGCCCGACCGTCAACGCCACTATGTGTCAGGAAGCGCTTATCCTCATAAGCGATCAACATCTCTACGAAGCCAGCATCAACTTCATCCGGCGTCACGTTCAAGCGCCAGCGCCCGTCCTCTACGGTGTAGGCGCGCAGCAACACGTTGTCACGATCACGCACCTCCACGGATGTATCTGGCAGAAGGTTTGGCAGCTCTGTGTTGCGTACCCAATCATCAAACGCATCGCGCCCGAGCGCTGTTAGAAACAGCGCAATGACGAACGCAAAAGGCGCGAGGCGGAGCATCGCTTATTCGGTCACGATCAGCTGGCCCGTGACCGAGCGCGCTCGGTACTGCGGGCGATACATATCCTCTACCGAAGCGGCGGGATGATGGTAGGTTCCCGCCGACACAGCGCGCACGATATAAGCAAGGCGGAAAGGATCGCGCCCATTCGCATCTACGGCCGCAAGGAAGCGATCAGAGCGGAACTCGGAATGCTGCGTGCGAGCCGGCTTCAACCACTCGAGTGCGCGAATATCGCCTCCGCGAATAAGGTTCGGATTGTCGATCTCAAACCCGGCAGGCAGCGGGTCGTTTACCATCAAACGCGATGACCCTCCCTCAAATGGGACAACGGTGAGCACCGCTACTAAACGATCCCCTGTTTTCAATCTCAAATCTGTGACTGCCGTACCCTCCATCGTGAAATACTCGCGCGTGATCTTGTAGCCGTATCCCCCCGCTTCTGGCGCGATTTCGGGAATGCCAAAGGTGCTAAGCTTGATGTCCATTGCAACATTCGAGGTGTTGGTGATCTGCATCGGTACTGCGCCCCCTTCATATCGGCGGATCAGCGGACCGGTGTTCACTTCGCCATCAACGCTAAAGCCATTCACATTGGGATTTTCCACCAAGGCATGCGCGGCCAACAAGGCCCATGATGCTTCCTGCGTCGAGAGAGTGCGACCCGCTTGCGCAATTCTGTCAGACAAGACTGACGTGTTCACAGTACTGCTACCCGCTTCAACCGCGAGGGTCAGAACGCCAGCCGCATCACGCAGGTTCGTGCCAAAATCAGAGCGCCACACGCGCGCCTCTTCGCCCATGCGCGACATCATCAAATGTGCGGCACGTGCAAACATCGCATCCGCGCGCGTCTGATCCCCGTAAGAGGCCAGCGCAGCACCCAGTTGCGCAGCACCAAGCGGCGTCGTAAACGCCTCGGCCTTCACATCCGCGTAGTAGCGCAAATCCCCCATCGATGCCGCGCCTTCGCGCGCAAGCACCATCAAGGAATAGGCCACATCTTCACCCCCTTCATCGAAGTCGGGAACGTAGTTGATGCGGTTGCGCAAATTATCCATTGCGATGCGGAACGCGAGGGCTGGTACGTCATAACCTTGCGCCTTGGCGCGTGACAGAAAATCGCTGACATAAGCGTCGAGCCAGAACTCACCAGACGCAGGTCGCCACAGGCCAAACGCACCGTTTGAGGACTGCCGTGTGAGCACCTGTTCAATCGCTTGATCGACACGTTTTTGCACAGTGGTGCGTTCTTCCAGGCCCAGAGCGCGCGCGATTTCATCGAAATACAAAAGCGGCATTGCGCGGGATGTCACCTGCTCCGTACAGCCATAAGGATAGCGATCGAGCGCCTGCAAAAGCCCTGGCGCATTCAGCTTAGCAAGCACACCCGCCGCAAGAACCGCGGAGCCTGTGCCACCTTTGAAATCGGCAAACACAGCATCGTTCAGCGTAAAGGTTTCACCCGCAGCGATACTGACTTTGCGCACTTCGCTTACCTCTGGATCATTGGCCCGCACAGGCAGCGTTAAGGTTTGCACAAGCTGCTTGCCATCCGGCGTTGTCAGCGCAATCCGCATGGTGTGATCGCCAACGGTAGTAGCCCTAATTGGCACTGTTAGAGTCTGTTTTTGCCCATCGTCTAATGTCAGACCAGACGGAATTAGAGCCGCATCAAACACAATCCCAAGGCCAGAGATATCAAGCCCCATGCGACCGCTTGAACCCGTTGCATGAACGATTTCCAGTAGAACATTTGATTGATCATTCGGTGCCAAAAAGCGCGGTAAAGAGGCTGTGACCACCACAGGATCGCGCACGAGAACATCCGCCTCCGCTTGGCCAAGGCCTGTATCTGACCACGCGACGGCCATCAAGCGCACCGTTCCGTTGAACGCGGGCATATCGAAGGTGATATCAGCCGCACCATCCGCACCAATCGTGACAGGGCCAGAAAAATAGGCGACCAATTCTTGCGCAGGAGGCGGGCTTTGCAAACGCAAACGAGACGCCGCATCGCCGCCAGAGCGCACCTGCCCCATCGCGCCATTCATTCCGTCGATCAAGCGGCCATATACATCACGGATTTCCATCCCGAGGCGGCGTTGACCGAAATAGTGGGAGGACGGGTCAGGGCTGTCAAAAGCGGTCAAATTAAGAATACCAAGGTCGACAGCGGCGAGCGTGACATAGGCGGTTTCGCCTTCAGTTATGCCATCCACAGACACGCTCAGATCCAGCGGGCCGCGCGGCTGCGAGGTTTCGGGCGCGTCGATAGAAACACTCAAATGGCGCATACCCGGGTCGATCTTGGCATAAGACAGACCGAGCGCGCGCGCGGGGTTTTGACCTACCGCAACGTCCATAGGTCGGATCACATTCGCAGTCACATAGGCGCCTGCGCCCCATTCATCTGTCACGCTAAGCGGGATCAGGTTTTCACCCTCGGCCACTTGCACGGTTTCCATGTGAATTAAGCGGTTGGACATGACGGTCACTAAGGCCGTTCCCGCAAAGCGCGGCACAAGACGCAACTGCGCTGTGTCGCCCGTTTTATAGCCCTCTTGATCGAGCGAAAGTTCTAGCGTGTCAGGTGTTGAAGATGCGTCCGCAGGCGCGTACCAGCCCGCATAAAAATCTCTGGAGGCAGCGAGATAGTCGCCATCAACACGCTCAACAATCACCTCATAGCGACCCCACTCAACTGGGGCGCTGATAGTGAGCGGCTCCCTGCCAAGCGTGACAACTTCGCTCGCCACACGTTCGCGTGTTGTGACGGGTTCCCAATCCCAATTGCCGTAGATCTGGTACCACTGATAGCGGGTTTGAACGCGGTTAACGGTCCAGCGCACTTGCATCGGTGCGGGGCTAAGATCAGCTCCGATTGCTATGACTTGCAGCTGCGCTTCTGTGCCTTCAGGCACTACATCATCAAACATCGCTTTGATACCGATCATCGGACTGTCGGGGGCAAGGGGTTTGGTGATCTGACGCTCCACAGGACGACCGCTGCCTTCGGACACGCGAATGGTTGCGCGTAGCTCTAAAGGGACGCCGACAGCGATGATGTCAGGCATTTCAAGACCGACTGTCGCGGTGCCCTTTGCATCTGTGCGACCTGTCTGAGAGAGAAAGCGCGTGCGCGGATTAACAGGCGCGTCATAACGACCAAAACGATAGCCTTTGAAACCGTCAAGCTCGCGGATCGTACTAAGACGCACGGTCCCTTCAATCGGCAAATCAGCACCGGGTGCTCCGAACAAGTAGCGCGCAGAAATGCTAAGCGGAGGTGTGTCACCTTGGCGGATCGGCGTGTCGGGCAAGGCGAGATCAAAGTCGATACGCTCAGGCAAGAAATCCTCGACCAGCAGTTTCTGACTGGTAAGCGCGGGCGCATCTGGATCGGCCTTCATATCCAGCGTCCAAGTGCCACGAGGAACCGTGTTGCCAAGGGGCAGCGTGAACACATGCCCACCCGCGCTATCGTTGGTTGAAAGAACGCGCGTATATTCGACACCATCGGGGCGCGTCAGGATCGCTGTAATCGGCAGTTCACTCAACGCTTTTGCGGTGCTGTCACGCGCAAGGGCCGTGGCATAGATCGTTTCGCCAACACGGTATGCACCGCGATCCGTAGTGAGAAACAGATCAATTGGACCAGCGGGTTCTCGACCCTCGACACCACGATCAGACAGGTCAAAAGCTGGCTCTGTTAAGGACATAAACGACATATCTTCGTCGCTTTGCTTCGCAAGAACGAGCGCGGGGGCAGCGCCGCCACGACCACGCGCAAGGCCCGCCGCAAAGCGTACATAACCATTCGCGTCGGTCATTTCTGTTCCAAGCACACGGTTGGAGCGCGACAAGAGCGTGACCTCAACCCCCGCCTTCGCATCTGCATCCGAAAGACCGCGCACAAACGCATGAATTCCATCTGCACCTTTCAACGTGCTCAGACCCAGATCAGAAAGAATAAACCACTGCGTCGCACCCGCACTATCGTAGAGATCAACGCCCGGCACACGCGCGGTCAACGCATAGAGACCCGCAGGCAAATCCTTTATCAAATCGCCCATGGGCAGGCGCGTTGTCATATCTTGGTTGAGCGTATTTTCGACGGTGCCTTTACCGTTCCAAACCTCTTCGCCGATGTTTTGCTTGAACAACTCATCCTCGTATTGGCTCAATGGGCGGCCAAACATATCTTCCTGCATCGTGCGCAAGACATTGCGATCACTCACGCGGCGCAATAGCAGGTTCACTTCATCAAGGTTCACCGTCTCTAGTGGAATGGCCGCGTCCGCGGCTTTGGGCAACACATACGCGCGACCGGGGAAGCGTACAGCGGCAGTGCGATCCCCGACATAGAGCGTCAGAGCCACGTCTTTCACCAGCCTTTCACCACTTGCAGCAGGCAGACCGGAGCGGAAGGTGACTTGATAACGCGCACCGTGTTCAACACCGTCAACGCAAAGCTGGCTCCCGTCGGTTTGCACCACGAGGTTCTGGTTCGGAAGTTTCACGAAGGGCGCATAATCGACACCAACTTTGGCTAGCTTTTCAGAGAACTCCGCGCAGATGCGCGGGGCGGCCGCGTCCTTGTCCACGCGGTGCTCTGTGATGCGAAATCCATATTTGTTGATCGCTTTATCCAAGGCCGCAATAATGTCATCACGCGGTTGCAGGTTCGCTGCAAGACGCAAGGCTGGGATCATATCACGCCCGCGTCGCGTCTGTTCCATCGCCTCTGCCATGATCTGCAACGCGCTTACTTGAGCCGCCGCACTAGGTGCACGCAAATAAGCATTTGTTGCAGCGCTCAACGCACGCTGACGCAGCTTGCGTGTCTCTGTCGAGTTCTTGCCCTTCACCTCTAATGCAAGGCGCGCGTATTCGGCCCACATATCGCTCGCATCAGATTGCGCGGTCGCAGCGCCCTGCCAATGCATCGCACTCTTAAGGTTCTTCTCCACACGGCGGTCGCGTACAGCGTCTAGCAGGACTTGCACTGTCCATTGCCCACCCGGATGCAAAGCACCCAGCTTTTCCGCCTGTACAAGCGCGGCGTCGCGATCTTGCTGCGACAAGAACGACAGGTCTGCAACACGGGTTGCTCCAGTATTCAGCGCCTGATCGCCGACGCGGTAAACTTCTGCGGACAGCGCGCCTTCATAGATCTGCTTTTCGCTCACGCCACTCTTTGGGAAACAGGCGTTGGATTTTTGATTGAAGGTAAAGGCACTACACTGAGCGTTGCTCAGGCAGGCCCTCTCGCAAGCCGCTTGCGTGGTATCGAAGAGGTTCGTCAGATCCGCGCCGTAGAAATCAATGTCCTTTGAATACACAAGTCGCTTTTCAGGAATAGGGCTGACGGTCTGCGCAACCAGAGATCCGGCGAAGGAAACGATCAAAAGAGCGACAGTTAAAATGCAGCGCATGGAGAACTCCTAAATGAATAGGAGCAGCGTGACACGGCATACGCGCTTTTGGCAAGTTTTCTGGGTATTGGTTAAACCAATCTTCACCTCCTAAGCGGAAAGTCGCGAGTGACCCTTAACCTTGATTCTAGTGATTGAAGCATGGCGCTTGCTCATAAACTTGCTGATGAACGCCGTGCTCGCCTCGCGGCGGAACGGCTATTGGAAATGAAAGAAGCTGAGCTTTTTTCAGCCAACCGCAAGTTAGGACTTCACGCGCGCGCCTTGTCCGACAGGATTGAGCGCACAGAAGCAGAAGTCGCAAATGTGCGTAGCGAAAACAGGCAAGTCAAAAGCGACCTGAGCGTTGCGCACCAAAAGGTCGAAGTTGCAGAGAGGCGTTTGTGGCATTCAATCCGCGCCATTCGTGACGGCTTCGCGTTCTTCAACGCGGACAACGAAATGGTGGGGGCAAATGATGCTTACCTTGGTGTTTTTGATAATCTGGAGGATATGAAACCCGGTGTGACCTACCCCGAAATGCTGCTGATCCTGACCGAGGAAGGGATCGTTGATACGGAAGATCAAAACCCGATTGAATGGCGTGCAGAGATGTTGGAACGTTGGCACGCGCCAAACCCGAAACCCCGAGTGATTAAGCTCTGGAACGGTCTTTACGCCAAACTGATTGATCAACGCGGGCCTGATGGCGACGTTGTCTCCCTCGCGCTGAATATCACCGATACGGTGCTTTACGAAAACCAACTCAAAAAAGCGCGCTATCAAGCGGAAACCGCGAACCGTGCGAAATCCGCATTCCTCGCGAACATGAGCCACGAAATACGCACACCGATGAACGGAATTGTTGGCATGGCAGATCTTCTAAGCGAAACGGGCCTTGGCGAAGAACAGCGCCTATTCGTCGACACAATTCGCAACTCCGGCGAGGCCTTGCTGACAATCATCAACGACGTGCTCGACTATTCCAAGATCGAAGCCGAGCGTTTGGAATTGCGTCCAACCACCTTCGATTTTGAGCAATGCATTCACGAAGTCATGCGCCTGTTGCAGCCACCTGCGCGCGACAAGGACATCGCGTTGCTGGTGGATTACGATCTGTTCCTGCCAACACAAGTCGTTGGTGATCCTGGCCGCATCCGCCAAATTCTCACCAATATTATCGGCAACGCTGTCAAATTCACGCCAAGCGGACATGTTCTGATCTCTGTCACGGGCACCCACGAAGATGGCGTATGCGATTTACGGGTGACTATTCAGGATACTGGGATTGGAATTCCCGCCCCCAAGATTGATCACATTTTCGGGGAATTTAACCAAGTCGATGACGAGCAGAGCCGCGAGTTTGAAGGAACGGGTCTTGGTCTTTCGATCACCAAACGTTTGGTCGAACTGATGGGCGGCCAAATTTGGGTTACCTCCGAAAACGGTGAGGGGACGTGTTTTGGGTTTCAGGTAAAGCTTGACAGTAGACCCTCAGAAGGGCTCGACATGGTAAAGCCTGCGCTCAAGAACGCTTTGATCGTTGATAGTTCCGAATTGACGCGCACGATACTTGAGAAACAACTCGCGCTGCTGGGACTTGCCTGCACGTCGGTGGATCACGAAAGCAAAGCAGTAGACGCGCTGCAAAACGGGTGCGATTTCGCGATTATCGATGACGTGCAATGCACAATTGACGGGTTTGATCTGGCACAGAAACTTCGCGCGGCTCAACCTGATCTGCCGATCCTGTTGATCGCCGCAAACGCAGGTATTGCCGAAAAAGACCCTGTGCGACACACGGTTTCTCATGTTCTTCAGAAACCTGTTCCGCGGCAGGTTCTTTACCGCATCCTAATGGAAATGAATCCGACAAAAACGGTGGAACCGCCGAAAGAGGCCGTGGTGTTTCATGCGCGACAAAGGCGTGAAACACCCGCTCTAACCACAGATACGCGGCGTCGGCTTCGCGTGTTGGCAGCGGAGGACAACAAAACAAATCAGCTTGTGTTTGGCAAAATGCTCAAAGAGCTCGATGTCGAGTTGCTCTTTGCGAGCAATGGTATCGAGGCGGTATCGCTTTACGACAGTTTTACCCCAGATATCGTTTTCATGGACATTTCCATGCCCAAAAAAGACGGCAAAGCAGCGACGCAGGAAATTCGCGATAAAGAAAAAACGACGGGCACGCATATCCCTATCGTCGCCATGACCGCACATGCGATGTCGGGTGACCAGGAGGCCATTTTAGATGCAGGCTTGGATCGCTTTCTCACTAAACCGTTAAAGAAAGCGCTCGTCATTGAACAGATCGAGCAAGTTCAAGTCGAAGGCACTCGCCCCATTCGCGCAGATCAGGCTGGATAATCACGCAAGAACACCCAACGGTCGCCTTCGCTCATATCCTGTTGGAAGGCGTAACCACCTGAATTGAACGCTTTGATCTCCTCCGCGTTCTCCACACGGTTTTGGATCATATAGCGCGCCATCGCCCCGCGTGCTTTTTTGGCGAAGAAGCTAACGATTTTAGCTTTCCCGTCTTTCAATTCCATGAACACAGGCGTGATCACACGCAATTTCAACGCCTTCGGAGCGACAGCGCCAAAGTACTCCTGACTTGCGCAATTGACCAAGGTGTCAGTGCCTATGACCTCTGCTTGAGTGTTCAGCATTTTCGATAAATCCGTGCGCCAATAATCATAAAGCGACGTACCGCGACGGGTTTTCAAACGCGATCCCATTTCCAAACGATACGGCTGAATCGCATCCAGAGGTCGCAAAACCCCGTAAAGCCCCGACAGAATCCGCAAATGATCTTGCGCCCAGCGCATCTCATCGCGGTCCAAGCTTGTGGCTTCCAAGCCTTGATACGTATCGCCCGCAAACGCCAAGGCAGCGGGTCGCACCAAATTATCGCTTGGTTCCGCTTCAAACGCTTGAAACCGGTCGCGATTAAGCCGCGCCAAATCCTCACTGAGGTGCATCAATTTGCGCAATTCGCCAAGGGTCAGGTTCTTCGCCGTTTTTGACAAACGAACCGCATCGTCTTGTAAGTCAGGCGCACTCATCTCGACGTCACGCTCTGCCCAATCCAATCGCTTGGCCGGTGAAATCACAACTAACATACTCGCCCCCTTATTTGCTTTGGTATGATCTAGCTCGCTTCCCTGAGGACGTCCAGAAAAGCGCGGCCAAATCTTTCACTGCGCCGTTCCCCAAGGATACGTTCGATCGCCATTTCGTTCTGCGGCTTTTGCGCTGCAACCTTGGCAAGGAGTGAAGCAGAACAGCTGAGTGGCTTGTCATGACCTTCCCCGCCACGCGCAAGATCGGCCTGCACTTCAAGCAGACGATCATAAAGCGTACCACTGTCACGCCCCGCAAGTTTACGACGCGCAGGATGAAGCGTTTCGACCTCGCCATTGATCACTTCGAGAAAAGCCGCGCCATAAGTGTCGAGCTTCTTCGCGCCCACCCCACCAATCCGCGCCATATCATCCAGCGTTTTGGGGCGCACTTGCGCCATTTCGATCAGCGTTTTGTCGTTGAACACGATGTAGGCTGGCACGCGCGCGGTTTCTGCGAGGCCACGGCGCTTCGCTTTTAACGCCGACAGCAAAGGCGCATCTTCCTCGCTTACGAGGGCTTTGACAGACGGTGAAAACTTCGAGGCGGCTTTGATGCTATCGCGGCGCAACCGGATCGAGGCTTCACCCTTTAGGATCGGCAGTGCCTCATCCGTCATGCGCAAAGCGCCGTGACGTTCTGGATCAGGGCGCACCAAATCGTGACCCATCATCTGACGAAACACCGCCTGCCATTCACGTTTACTGTATTCTTTGCCAACGCCATAGGTCGGCAAATCTTCGTGCCCACGCGCAAGAACTTTGTCGGTTTCATTGCCCAAAAGAATGTCGATCAAGTGGCCCGCACCGAAGTATTCATTGGTGCGCAGAATCGCGGACAACGCTTTTCGCACAGCAGTCGTGCCATCGAATACATCCACAGGCGTGTCACACAGATCGCAGTTTTTGCACGTCACATTGGTTTCACCAAAATACGCCAGCAGGCTCGCGCGGCGACAATCGAGAGCTTCAGCCAAACCAAGAAGCGCGTTCAAACGCGCATGATCCGCCATGCGTCGTTCGGGGGGCGCAAGGCCTTCGTCAATCTGGCTACGGCGCAGGCGAATGTCGTCAGGCCCATAAAGGGTAAGCGTTTCAGCCGGCGCACCATCACGACCACCGCGACCGATTTCTTGGTAATATGCCTCAATCGATTTGGGCAAATCCGCGTGGGCGACCCAACGAATATCAGGCTTATCAACGCCCATCCCAAAGGCAACGGTGGCCACGACAATCAACCCATCTTCACGTTGAAAGCGTGCTTCGACTTCGCGGCGCACATCAGGTTCCATGCCGCCATGATAGAAACACGCACTATGCCCCGCTTGATTTAGCGCGCCAGACAGCCCTTCGGTTTTCGCGCGCGTGCCGCAATAGACGATCCCCGATTGACCTTTACGCGCAGCTGCAAAGCTAAGGATCTGCTGGCGCGGGCCATCTTTGGCAGCGAAAGCTAAGTGGATGTTAGGGCGATCAAAGCCATGCAAAAAAGTTTGCGGGGTCTCGCCGTCGAACAAACGTTCCGCGATCTCGACGCGTGTTTCTGCATCGGCGGTGGCGGTGAAGGCAGCAATCGGCACGTTCAACGTGCGACGCAGATCACCGATACGTAGATAGTCGGGGCGGAAATCGTGACCCCATTGGCTAACGCAATGCGCCTCGTCTACAGCAATACGGCGCACACCCGCGCGGCGGAGCAGATTGACGGCCCCACCAGAGGCAAGCCGCTCCGGCGCCATATACAAAAGTCGCAAAGTACCTGCGTCAATCGCCTCGAACACCGCGTTGGTTTCTTCGTCCGTGTTGCCAGAGGTCAGCGCACCCGCGACAACACCACTAGCTTTCAGCGCTTGAACCTGATCGCGCATCAACGCGATTAAAGGAGAGATGACAACCGTTAATCCACTGTCATCCATCAAGGCAGGCAGCTGATAGCACAACGATTTACCACCGCCCGTCGGCATGATCGCGAGCACGTTTTGATCTCCCGCCACCGCATCAACGATGTCGCGCTGGCCGGGGCGAAAGGCGTTAAATCCGAAAACGTCGCTTAATAGCGATGCGGCGCGGTCCATGGGATGTCCTGTAATGGCATTGCTCTGCTCTTACTGGATATGTCCCATAGGTTAGCAACTCACACAAGATGGAGTGTTAGTAAAAGGCCTGGATATTGTTCGCGATAATGATGCGCAGCGCGTAAACGCCGACCAGAGCGACCAAAGGCGCAAGGTCAATGCCGGCCATATTCGGTAAAAAGCTGCGAATTTTCGAATACACAGGCTCTAGGATACGGTTCAAACCATACCAAATCTGCGCAACGAACTGTTGGTTCAGATTGAGGACCTGAAAATTGATCAGCCAGCTCATGATTACATGAGCAACGATGAAGAACCACGCGATATCAAGGATCAGCATCAGGATTTGGAAAAGCGACAACATGGGGCAGGCTCCGAAATTTTTGGTTGCCCCCTAGGTAGTCGCGCAAGGGGTCGGCGGCAAGTGCCGTGGGGTCGCGGCTTGACGCGAATGGAAACTATCGCGAGTGAGGGAGGCAATAGGAGCGCGCATATGTACCCTTTCATTCGTATGATCAAAGCTTTGTGGCAAAGCCGAAACCTGCCTCCGATCGGGTTTGACGAAACCCACGTGTCGCATCACCGGTGTTGGCCTTGGGACATCGATATGTGGATGGAGCTGAACAATGGGCGCACGCTAACTCTGCTCGATCTCGGGCGTATTCCCTTGGCGAAGCGCGCGGGTTTGATCGATGCGCTCAAAGGCAACCAATGGGGTCTGACGATGGCTGGCGTATCTGTACGGTATCGAAGGCGCATTCGCACGTTTGAAGCCTTCACGATGAAATCGCGCGCAGTGTGTTGGGATGAACGGTTCTTCTATCTCGAACAATGCATGATCAAAAGCGACGGCGAGGTCGCTAATCATGCCCTCTATCGAGCGGCGGTGACCGATAAATCCGGTATCGTCGCGCCCGCGCGCGTAGCAGAAGCAATGGGGCGCGATACAGTATCGCCGCCCATTCCCGCGTGGGTCGCCAACTGGATCGAAGCGGATGCAAGCCGCCCTTGGCCGCCGATGCAGGACTAAACGCTTGCGCGGATGAGTTTGTATATGTCTAACTGTTCCAAGCACAGGGGACAGAAAAATGACAAGCGCAAACGCTGACAAAAACTTGCGGAAACGCATCTGGGGTTGGTACTTTTTCGACTTCGCGAGCCAACCCTATCATACGGTTCTCAACACGTTCATCTTCGGTCCCTTCTTTGTGGCGATTGCTGCGACTTACTACCTTGGCCAAGGGCTTGAGGAAGGGATCGCAGACGCAAATGCACAATCCATGTGGGCGTGGACAACTGCGCTGATCGGGCTGGTCATCGCTTTTTCTGCCCCCATTTTTGGCGCGATGGCAGATAGCACAGGGCGCAAAATGCCGTGGATCGTGTCGTTCAGCATTATGTATGTTTTGGGCTGCGCAGCCCTTTGGTATACTGCGCCGGATGCGAGCAATTTGTTCTGGATGCTCGCTGCCTTCGGCATCGGTTTTATCGGTGCTGAGTACGCGCTTATTTTCACTAACGCGCAATTGCCGGGTTTGGGTACACGGGAACAGATTGGTAAAATCTCCGGCTCCGGCTTTGCGTTTGGCTATCTTGGTGGTGTAATCGCACTGGCCATCGCGCTTTTGTTGTTGGTGGAGCAGGGCAACGGGAAGACAGTTGCGGGCCTTGATCCTTTGTTCGGTCTTAATCCTGCGGCACGCGAAGGAACGCGCGCGACGGGTCCCTTCGCGGCCATTTGGTTCATTGTGTTCATGATCCCTTATTTCCTCTGGGTACGCGAAGTGCGCACCGATCAAGTCAGATCCAGCTTTTCAGAGGCCTTTTCGCAGGTCATCGCTTCGCTTAAAGGCCTCAAGTCCCGCCGCTCTCTTGGATACTTTCTTGTCAGCTCAATGTTCTACCGCGATGCGCTGAACGGGCTTTACGCGTTTGGTGGGGTATACGCGAAACTGGTGCTCGATTGGGAAGTCACTCAGATCGGCGTCTTCGGTGTTGTTGCTGCAATCGGCGCGGCGGTGTTTAGCTATCTTGGTGGCTTTGCAGATCGCCGATTTGGTCCGAAACCCGTGATCACCTTTACGATTATCATTCTGATGTGCGTCAGCCTTACGGTGATCAACATAACCCCTGACACGGTCTATGGCATAGGTGTTGCAGCCGGCACACCTGACCTTCTCTTCATCATTTGTGGCGTTTTGATCGGTGGTATGGGTGGTATGCTACAATCCTCAAGCCGCTCTTTGATGGTGCGCCACACGGACGCTGACAACGCGACCGAATATTTCGGGCTTTATGGTCTGTCTGGTCGCGCTACCGCGTTCCTTGCGCCGCTTCTCATCGGGATCGTCACAACCGTTACGCAAAGTGCCCGTCTAGGCGTGTCACCTGTGATCTTCCTTTTCTTGATCGGCCTAATTCTGCTAGCCTATGTCCATAAAAATGGCGATTTTGAAAAATGATGCGCATTGTTGCCGTTGTTCTGAGTTTGGTTGTCGCCCTCCCTTTGTCCGCAGCACCAGAAGCAAAACAGCTTTTTGGTGCTGCAAAAAAGGGCTCCACCCAGCGCGCCGCACCTTTGGGATCTTACGCGAAAGGTTGCGCTGCCGGCTCTGTCGCATTGCCCGAAACGGGACCAACGTGGCAAGCCATGCGCCTGTCGCGCAATCGCAATTGGGGTCATCCGACGACAATCGATTTCATTCAAAAACTCTCTGCCAAGGCCGCGCAATTGCCTGGCTGGAATGGGCTTTATATTGGCGACATCAGCCAACCACGCGGCGGCCCTATGCTTTCTGGCCATCGCAGCCATCAGATTGGTCTCGACATCGATATCTGGATGTTGCCTGCGAATAATCTCAAACTTTCGCGTCGTGAACGTGAGAAGATCAGCTCTATCTCGCTGCGTCGCGCAAAAGGTGCGTATATCAACGACAAATTCACGCCCCAGCACATGGAAATCATGAAAGCGGCAGCGAAAGACAAACGCACCGCACGCATTTTCGTGTTCCCCGGTGCAAAAGTTGCGATGTGCAACACGGAGAAAGGGAATCGTCGGTGGTTACGTAAGATTCGACCTTGGTATGGGCATCACTATCATTTTCACGTGCGTCTTGCCTGCCCCAAAGGTGCGCGCGGATGTAAAGATCAGAACCCGCCACCTGCTGGCGATGGCTGTGCAGATGCGCAAAAATGGGTGAATGACATTTTGAACCCGCCAAAGGCCAAGCCGCGCGATCCGAATGCGCCTAAACCCAAGCCTCGGGTGCGCCGCGAATATGTTCTTTCTGACCTGCCTAAGCAATGCGCCGACGTTCTTCGCTCGCGCTAGCGATTTGCACCGCTCTCTGTGCGTCGCAGCTTTTTGCTGAGCCGCGCGCAGAACCGGTTGCACATTTTTCATGGCATCCGGAATACAAATATTTCGGTGGAGTTTCTGGACTAGAAGTCACCGCTGATGGGTTGCGTTTTGTGGCTGTCAGCGACGATGGAACGCTATATCGTGGCAACCTAACGCGCGATCAGGATGGCTTATTGGAGGGTGCGACCCTTGTCGAAACCATTCCTTTGGTTATCGAAGATGGAACGCGGCCTGATCCAAAACGCTACCGCGATATGGAGGGTCTAGCACTGGCGTCCGACGGTATGTTCCACATCTCTGCTGAACATAATTCACGCATTCTAAGCTATGCGGACGCGAAGGGCACACCCGACGCACAGCAGCTTCCTTTCGTCAAAACAAACACGCCCAAGAACGTCGGGTACGAAGCCTTCGCGATTTCGCCAGAAGGACATTTCATCGTCATGCGCGAAGGATCTGCCAGCATTCGAACACCATTTCGAATTTACCAAAGAGCGACTGACGGCACATGGAACACCATCTACAACCTTCCCCGTGTGGGTAGCTTTCGTCCAGTTGGCGCAGATTTTGGGCCAGATGGTCATCTTTACGTGCTAACGCGTGGTTTCAACGGTTTCGCGTTTGCCGCTCAGATAGAGCGTGTCCAGTTTAGCAACGGCAAACCCGTTGGGCACGAGCGTCTATTCGCCGGAGAATTCGGGCAATTCGATAATCTTGAGGGAATTTCTGCTTGGCGTGATCAACAGGGGAAAACTCGTCTCGTGGCGATCTCTGATGACAATTTTAGTCGCTTCCAATCCACGATCATCGTTGAGTTTGAGCTGCAGGAATAGCTTGCCATACCCCGTTACAAGGCCTAAACGGCATCGACTCTCGCTTAAGAGAGGAAGTAGCCGCAACCTTGTAAAAAACGGGCACACATTATGACACGCACTTATCTTCCTGGCATCCTTGCCATGGCAACCATCGTTGTTGCCTCTAATATCCTCGTACAGTTTCTGTTCGGTCAATGGCTGACGTGGGGCGCATTTACTTACCCCTTCGCGTTCCTTGTGACGGATCTGATGAACCGCATCTATGGTGCGAACGCCGCGCGCCGCGTAATTTTCGTGGGCTTCGTGGTCGGCGTTATTTGCTCGCTGATCGGTACACAGATGCAAGGCGAATTTGGCCCTCTGGTCACACTTCGCATCGCAATTGGCTCCGGAACGGCGTTCCTTGTGGCACAGTTGATCGACGTCTCGATCTTCTCAGCGTTGAAAAACGACAAGTGGTGGCGCGCGCCTTTGGCGTCTTCGATTATCGGCTCTACGGTTGATACTGCGCTCTTCTTCACCATCGCATTCTCGGCTGGCCTCATTTTCCTTGAGCCGTCCAATGATGTGAGCTGGGCAAATGAAACGCTGCCAGTTCTAGGGTTCGGACCTGTTGCGCCGCTCTGGATGTCCTTGGCCGTCGCTGATTGGGGTGTGAAATTGACCCTCGCCTTGATCGCATTGATGCCGTTCAAAGCAATCACCACGCGTTGGTACAAAAATAGAGAGCATTCAGCCTAAAAAACGTTTGGTGTTCACCGATATCCATGCCATCCTTTCCTTGATTGAAACAAATGAGAGGAGGTGATCCTGTGTCTAAAAAGGTATTGGAGAATAGTGTTGGGACAATTTGCGAGGTGCGCCGCTAGCGGCAACCCCTAGCCGGCCTTGCGCCCGCAAATTGGCGACTGCCTAACCAGCACGCCTCCGAAACTCAGATTAAGGGCCACTCATCATTGGGTGGCCCTTTTTGCGTCTGGCGGCGCGGCATGGCATGTAGGGCACATGTTACAAATCACACCCACCTTAGAGATTGCCGATTGGGAGCTGACAGAAACGTTCACGCGCGCCTCCGGTCCAGGTGGGCAGAATGTGAACAAAGTCTCAACTGCTGTTGAATTGCGCTTTGAAGCAGAGCGTTCACCAAGCCTCACAGGACCCGTAAAGTCCCGTTTGAAGCGTTTGGCTGGCCGACGTTGGACATTAGACGGTGCCTTAATCATCCGCGCAGAAGAAGAACGCAGCCAAGCCCGAAACCGTGCAATCGCACGCGAACGACTGGCCGAATTGATCCGCAAAGCGCTGGTCGCACCGAAACGACGCATTGCAACGCGTCCCACATTAGGCAGCAAAAAACGCCGCTTGAAATCCAAGAAGGAACGCGGCGAAGTGAAAGCGCTCCGTGGTCGCGTAACCGGCGACGATTAAACGATCACCTCTTGGCGGGTCTGTTGGCCCAATTCAAACACGCGTTTGTATCGTTCAATTTGATCCGTAGGACCCATTGCCTTACCGGGATTGTCCGACAGTTTAACTGTCGGATTGCGATCCGCTTCGACCGCTTTGCACACGATTGAAAACGGATCAAGGCCACCATCCGGCACCAATTCGCGGAAATCGTTGGTCAAAAGTGTGCCCCAACCAAAGCTCACACGCACGCGGCCTTCAAACTGTTTGTGCAGCTCGATGATCTTCTCAACATCCAAACCGTCCGAAAAAATGACCAGTTTATCGCGGGGATCTTCTCCACGCTCTTTCCACCATTTGATCGCTATTTCAGCGCCCGTCGCAGGATCACCGGAATCGATGCGAATACCCGTCCAACCCGCTAGCCAATCAGGCGCATGTTCCAGGAAGCCTTGGGTGCCATAGGTATCGGGCAAGATGATGCGGAGATTTCCGTCGTGCTCGTCCTGCCAATCTTCCAAAACCTGGTAGGGGGCCTGACGCAACGCATCATCGGTCTGGGCCAGCGCAGAATAGACCATCGGCAATTCATGCGCGTTGGTTCCAATCGCTTCGATGTCGCGTTTCATCGCAATCTTGCAATTGGACGTCCCTACGAACTTCTCGCCGAGCCCTTCTTGCATCGCTTGCACACACCAATCCTGCCATAGAAAAGAATGCCGACGCCGCGTTCCAAAATCAGCGATGCGGAGGCCATCAACAGCACGCAAACGTTCGACTTTTTCCCAAACCCGGGTCATCGCGCGGGCATATAAAACCTGAAGCTCGAATTTGCCCATGTTGTCTAGGACCGCTCGGCTGCGCAGCTCCATGAGCACTGCGAGCGCGGGAATTTCCCACAACATAACTTCGCACCATTTGCCTTCAAACGTCAGCTCGTACTGGCCATCGCGTTTTTCCAAATGATATTCGGGGAGACGCATATTTTCGAACCACTCCATAAAGTCGGATCGAAACATTTGGCGTTTGCCGTAAAAAGTATTGCCCCGCAGCCACGTACTTTCACCACGGCTCAGCGATAGCGAACGGATATGATCCAGTTGTTCGCGCAGCTCACCTTCGTCAATCAGATCAGCCAGGCGAACCGACTTAGTTCTGTTGATTAGGCTAAATTTGACATGCGTGTCTGGGTGGCTCTGAAAGACCGATTGGCACATCAAAAGTTTATAAAAATCATCGTCGATGAGGGAGCGAACAATTGGATCAATCTTCCATTTGTGGTTCCACACACGTGTTGCAATATCCAAAATCGACCCTCACCTGCAAATGTCATGCCTTGATACGCCAAAGGTTTGATCGGATCAAAGCCGATTTGCTGCGATTTCAGCACTGAGTTCTGCAAGCTTCAAAAGCAAATCCGCCTTCTTTACAGGTTTTGCGAGAAAATCATCCATACCTGCGTCGAAACAAGCTTTTCGATCATTAGCAAAAGCGTTTGCTGTAAGCGCTATTATACGCGGCTGCACTTGTTGTTGGGCGCGAATATGTTTCGTTGCCTCAAGTCCGTCCATTTCGGGCATAGACGTGTCCATGAAAATCAAATCAAGCGATAACTCTTTAGCGTTTTCAACAGCTTCTCGACCATCATGCGCAAAATGAACATCAATGGGTAGATCCTTTAGGTACTTCGAAATCAGGAACCTGTTTGTTTTGTTGTCCTCAGCAACCAGCACCAACATCGGTGAAATGCCCTTGGCAGCTAACGCTGGCGCAACCTTTGTGCTCTGAGTGTTTTGCGCTCGACCGAGCGTCAAAGTGATTGAAAAAGTTGATTCATTACCCGGTTCAGAGTGAACTACGATATCGCCATCCATGAGCCGCGCAAGTTGGCGCGAAATCGAGAGGCCAAGCGCAGTTCTACCGAATTTGCGGGTTGTTCTACTATCTGCTTGTTGGAGATTTTCAAAATCTGAGCGGTGCGATCTCCGGAAACGCCAATTCCAGTATTGATAACGTCCACTTTCACGCTGTAGCGCGACTGGGTTTCACTCACATTTACCTTAAGCGTAACTCCGCCTTGCGATGTGAATTTGACCGCGTTCACAATTACGTTGAGCAAAATTTGCCGAATACGTCCGCTGTCGCCAATCGCGTCCTTCGGGAAAACTTCATCCTGAATGACGTCCAGATAGATACCCTTGCTCGCCGCTTGGGTGATAAACAATTCAACGGAATTGCGAAAAACTATTGAGGTCGAATTGCCTTGGCTCCATCGTAAGGTGCCCCACATCAAGTTTTGAGATGTCCACAATATCATTGTTAATTGCTAGAAGGGCATCGGCAGTTTCGTTAATGGTTCTGCGCGTCCTCGGAAAGATCAAGGTCTGCAAGAAGATCAGACAGGCCAATGATCCCGTTCGTTGGTGTTCTAATTTCATGGCTCATAGTGGCAAGAAATACGCTTTTTGCGCGCTCCCCTTTCTCGGCGAGAACCTTCGCATGAACGAGCTCTTGTTCATGCGCTTTGATCGCAGTGATATCTCGCTCAATCGCAACGATCATTTCAATTGATCCGTTATCCAATTTGACCGGCACAATATTAGTTTCAACCCAGACCTTTTCACCATCTTTTCGTTTATTCAAAACTTCAGCGCGAATTGGGTCACCTGCTTGAATGTGTTGCGCAATCTTTTTTGAGGCCTCTAAATCAGTCGCCTCATCATTCAAAAAATCAGGAGGCGTTCGACCAATCGCTTAAGAGCGCGTGTAGCCTGTGATTTTGGAAAATGCTTCGTTCACCCAAGAAATTCGTCCATAAGTATCTGAAATTATGATGCTATCGTTAGCATGACGTGCCACGAGTGACTGTTTTATCGCTTGTTCTTCCGACTCTCTTTTCAGTTTGTCGGATGCTTCTAGTGCTTGCGATGTCACCAAAATTTGTCAGGTGTTCTTTTGGTGTTTCGCATCACTTAACACGATATATTGCAAAATTATACAGACGAAATAGGCCATCATCAGCATCATTAGGGCGTCAGCCATAAAGGATTTCAGTTGCCCGTTTGATCGCCCCAACTGATCGACAATTATGACCGAAAATGTGAGCGAATAAAGGGCAAGCCGAATCAAAGAACTAAGCTTGTGATAAGGCCAAACCAAGCCAGCATTGAGCGCCGCTGACATCAAAAAACGAGCGCAAAATTTACACCTGCACCGCCCTGTGGCAGAAGATCGGCCGGGAGGAGCAAATCGACGTACAAAAGGCTTGAAAAGCAGCGGTCGCCATAACCGCGATGTTCACAACTTTATATTTTTTGCCCTGATCAAGCGCCGAAATTTGCCACTTAAGATTACAGCAATCCATCAGCTCACAACAGAGCGCGATGGCGAGAGCAAATAGGCCAAAAAATGGTGTCGTTAAAAGCGCTACAAAACAAAAACCGACAACCGTTAAGATCTGCCGTTTTTCAAAATGTGCTATTTGTCCACGCGCATATCTTTGGAACCGCTCGACAATGACGGCATCGCGATTCAAAATGTGGCGTGGCGTTTGGTAGGCTGGGACATTCCCTAGTAATCGCGTCTCTGCTCACCCTCCTCTGTGATGCAAGAATGTTAACGAAACGGGCAATGGGGCCTCTATTTCAGGACAACCCCTGCACTTTTCATCTGTGTTAGAGCAGCATCCAAACTTCCATCAAGATCGATGGCGCGGCACGCGTGGCTTTCAACTGTAACGTCATACCCGAGTTTTCGCGCATCCATAGCTGAATAATAAACGCAAAAGTCCAACGCTAAGCCAACCAGCGTTATCGATTTGACGCTTCTGGATGTGAGGTATCCGTGAAGGCCTGTTACCGTTGTATGATCGTTCTCAAAGAATGCGGAGTAACTATCGATTTCTGTGCGAAATCCTTTGCGCACGACGAGTTGAGCAGCGTTCACATTTAGAGTCTTATGAAATACTGCGCCTTCGCTGCCCTGTACGCAGTGGCGCGGCCACAGAACTTGCGAACCGTAAGGCATGGAAACTACTTCAAATGGGTTCTTATTAGGATGAACATCCGCGAAAGAACTATGATCACTCGGGTGCCAATCCTGCGAGAACACGTTAATATCAGAGTGTTTCAGCATTTCATTTATCGGTGCGATAACCTCTGATCCCCCCGGCACAGCTAATGCTCCGCCTTCGCAAAAGTCGTTTTGAACATCGATGACGAGCAATGCGTCATTTTTGGGCATAGTTTTCTCCTTCACGGTATTTGATTTGTAATAGGTTACTTGCATTGAAGGGTCAAAATCCGCTACTGAACCTCGCATGTTTAAAATAGCCGCTCTCTATCACTTCGCGCCAGTCGCTGATCCCGTTCAAATGCAATGCACGGTAAAAATGCGTTGCGAAGAACTGGAGATCAAAGGCACTTTGTTGATCGCCAATGAGGGCATCAATGGTACAATTTCTGGCGCAGCAGCAAATATAGATTCCATTTTGGGGTTTCTCAGTAGCATCCCGGAATTTGCAGATCTGATTTGGAAACTGAGCACTAGTCCAGAGCAACCTTTTGCGCGCCTCAAAGTCAGGTTGAAGCGAGAAATTGTAACGATGGGCCAGCCTGACGTTGATCCAAGGGGCGCGGTCGGCCAGTATATTGAACCAGAAGACTGGAACGATTTCATAAGTGCTGAAGATGTTGTCGTGATTGATACCCGAAACGACTATGAGGTGTCGATTGGCACGTTTGATGGTGCAATCGATCCCAAGACAAAGAGTTTTCGTGAGTTTCCATCTTGGTGGGAAGACAATAAGCAGCGCTTTGCAAACCAAAAGGTTGCGATGTTCTGCACAGGTGGCATTCGATGCGAAAAATCTACGAGTTATCTGCGAAGCCAAGGGATTGAAGAAGTGTTTCACCTAAAAGGTGGGATACTAAAATACTTGGAAGAGGTGCCTGAAGAAAAGTCTGTGTGGAACGGCGAGTGTTTTGTTTTTGATGGACGTGTCTCCGTTGGCCATGGTTTGGAAATCGGGCCACATCAACTTTGTTTTGGGTGTCGACGCCCGATCATGCCGGAAGATGTGAAGCGTGAAAATTTTGAACTTGGCGTGTCTTGTCACCAATGCTTCAATGAAACGTCCGAGCAGGACAAAGATAGATTTCGTGAGCGCCAAAAACAGATTGATCTTGAGAAGCGCCGAAAACTTCGTATCGAAGATTGATCTAGTCGAACGTGTTTAGCGCACCACAAATTCAGCATGCAAAGCGCCCGCCGCCTTAATACTTTTTAAAATATCAATCATATCGCGCGGCGCGACGCCCAGCGCATTGAGGCCCGCGACAACCTCGGATAGCGACGTGCCGCTCCTCAATTCAGCGAGCCCAACGCCTTCTTCCTCTTCGAGATCCACGGTTGTTCTTGGAACAACCACGCTTTCGCCTTGCGAGAACGGGTTAGGTTGTTCAACCAAAGGCTCCTCTTGAATGCGAATGGTCAGGTTACCTTGGGAAATTGCCACGCGGGAAATACGCACATCCTCACCCATAACAATGGTGCCTGACCGTTGATCAACAACTACGCGGGCTTTTCTTTGGGGCTGCACCAAAACATTCTCTAACCGACTAATGGCATGCGCCGGAGACTTGGCGCCTGTTCTCGCGATATCTATCGAAACAGTTCCTGAGTCCGTCATTTCGGCAACGCGACGACCAAGCGATCGATTAATCGCGGATTCTATTCTTCGCGCTGTGGTAAAATCAGGATCACGGAGAGCCAATCGAAGAACACTTAAGCTGGAAAAATCAAACTCAACCTCCCTTTCCACCCGTGCACCGGAGGGGATAGAACCAGAGGTCGGAACACCGTGAATGACAGCAGCACCATCGCCTTGGGCTGCGGCACCACCCGCAATGATTGTTCCTTGAGCAACTGCATAAATTTGTCCATCTGCCGCGTTCAGTGGTGTCATGATAAGCGTTCCACCCAGCAAGCTATTTGCATCGCCGATTGCCGAAACAGTCACATCAACCGAGGCACCCGCGCGTGAAAAGGCCGGTAGTTCGGCGGTTACGAATACCGCAGCTACATTTTTGGGTCGGAACTTTTCGCCAGTGATATTAACCCCGAGCCGTTCGAGGATATTTGACATGATTTCTTCGGTAAATGGGGCGTTGCGAATACCATCGCCAGTTCCGTTCAACCCGACGACCAAGCCATAGCCGACTAAATCGTTGCCGCGCACGCCATCAAAACTAACGAGGTCTTTTATTCTAATCTTTTCGGCATTTACTTGCGTCGCTATCAGCAAACAAAAGCAAATACATAAGGCTGCCTTTATCATTGTAGATACTCAAGCAAACTCATCCGTGCAGACCGGGCTGTCATTGCGTAGATTTTTTCGAGCTGTAGCTCTGTTTCTTGCAGCTTGCTTGCAACTTCATATTCATCAATTCCGAGCACATTCGCACGTAGTTGCTCTAAAGTAGATGTTTCCGCGCTTGTTTTAACTTTCTGCCGCTCAAGTTCTGCTTCTACAAATCCTAAAGACGCTCTCAATTCAATGAGACTTGCATCAGCCGAACGCAGTCCATTCGAAGAGGTTTGGAGCAAATCCACCTGAATAATCTCCGAGGGCGCAAACGTTTCGTCGGAAGAAAGTGTGGCCAATATCAAGTTTTCTACAACGGCTTGCAAAGCCTCATGATCTGCCTTGGACGTTTCCGAGATTGTTCGATTTGAGGTTAATCTGATCGGTGACGGGTCGTCCGTCGACCCTAAGTAAGCAATCGCTTGATATCCTGCGACGGGGTCATTCATCCAATCTTTTACACCCTGAACCACATCATCGACAGTGGCAACAGGACCGATACTCGCTTTTACTGAGGTCATAGTGTCTTCAACTGAGGCCATCGAAACCAAATCAGTGTCAGTGCCCGCAAACAGGGTTTGGCCAGCAGCGCGCGTGTTAAGTTGGCTGACGACTTGCTCAAGGAGTGTCTTGGCGTTTTTTGACAAGACATTTGTCGAAGCGACAGCACTGCCAATGCCAGTGGTTTCCACACTATTTGCAAACGAAACAATCGTATCGTTAATCGAGCCAAGAACGCTTTGTTTGGCTTGTATTTTGACGAGTGCTTCTGACAGGGTTTTATCCTGAACACTGTTGGCTAACAGGCGATGCTCCCAATCCATTTGATGTGTAAGATCGTTTCGCAGCGTTGAACGTACATCAGACGTGACGCCGGTCGTCAGTTCTTGTGAAAGCTGCATCAAACTACGCTTTACTCTAGTGCTTGCCTGATTGAGCATAACATTGCTCGCGAGATCACCGATCGAATTAAATGACACTAGTTTATCCTCAGAATTTCAGAAAACATCTCATCAACGGCCTGCAGAACTTTTGCGTTTGCAGCGTAATTCGTCTCGATGCGGAGCAGTTTTTCTAACTCCGCGTCCGTATCCACACCATTCGCGAGGTGCATTTGCGTCAATTGATCCAATTGCGCAGAGGCAAAGCTCAGCCTTTGTTCGCAGCTTGATACGTTTTGCGCAGCCTGCGACGTAATTTCTGAGATGACGTCGAAGGAAGAGCCGTTGGTAGAATGATTTTGCGCTAGTCGAGAAATCATATCCGATATGAACGATGCATCGCCTTTTGAAGTTTCCGTCGCTTCATGAA
>ERZ1048686.124-NODE-124-length-83039-cov-13.463005_pt1 | contig 83039 bp, 79 predicted proteins | sample MGYA00383099_ERZ1048686 | MGnify/ENA primary metagenome ERZ1048686 (study PRJEB29581, sample SAMEA5548369) | metagenome | biome: marine; feature: coastal; material: water | depth 25 m | study: Short-term variability in the microbial, nano- and picoplankton... | reverse complement strand
ACTCGTGACCTCCGGGTTATGAATCCGACGCTCTAACCAGCTGAGCTACCTCGCCGTATTTTTCAAACATCTATTGAATGAATGATGGCTAAAAGAGTTTTATTCGTCTTTTTTAGCGGTGGCAAAGATAACAACAATTTAGAGCAGCACAAACATTCCTATAAATTTTTGCAATATTTATTTTGATTTAATTTACGAATCTTTCAAACATTTATTCTTACTTTCTTTCCCAGTTATTAATTAATATATATATTGGGCTATACAAATTAGTACCCTATGAGCGATAAAATAAAATATGAAATGGAATTTCCCATTCATGCATCCCCGTCACTTTTATTTCAATACATTTCGACGCCTTCTGGTATGCAGGAGTGGTACGCCGACAATGTGAACTCACGAGGAGAGTTTTTTACTTTTATCTGGGAAGGCTCCGAAGAAAAAGCCAAATTGGTTTCAAAAAACAAAGGCCAATCCATTCGCTTTCAATGGGTCGATGATGAAGACACAGATTATTATTTTGAAATGCGAATCCAAGTAGATGCCATTACCAAAGACGTTTCCATTATGGTCACCGATTTTGCAGAGGATGACGAAATTGAGGAAGGCAAAATGCTATGGGAAAATATGATTTCAGAATTAAAACAATTGCTGGGATCTGTTTAAGAACTGTTTAATAGTATTTATATTTGCACCGTCTTCAATAAAAAGACGGTTTTTTTATGATTAATTTAAATGGAACATTATACAGTCAGGAAACAGCCAAGCTATCTATTAAAAACAGAGGGTTATTGTATGGCGATGCAGTTTTTGAAACCATAAAAGGGGTTAATGGGCAACTTTTTTTTTGGGAAGATCATTACTTTAGACTCATGGCTTCCATGCGCATACTTCGAATGGACATTCCCATGCATTTCTCGATGGAGTTTTTGGAAGAAGAAATAAAAAAGACGATTCGAGCTGCAGATTTTAGTAAGCAGTCCCTTAGAATCAAACTTTATGTAAACCGTAAAGCAGGAGGGAAGTACAATCCTACCAACAATGAGGTGGACTATTTTATTGAGCTTGAAACTACTGGAGACCCTTTTTACACCTTTACTGAAGATCGCTATGAAGTCGAACTTTTTAAAGATCACTATATATATGCTAATTTATTGGCGACCCTGAAGTCCAATGCTAAAATAATTAATGTGTTGGGGAGTATTTACGCTACCGAAAATGGCTATCAAAATTGTTTATTATTAAACGATAAAAAGATGGTAGTCGAAGCACTTCAAGGCAATTTGTTTTTAGTGAAAGGAACTACTATTATTACCCCTCCAACAAGTGATGGATGCCTCCGAGGTATTATTAGAAAACAACTCATTGAAATTTGCAAAACCCTTCAAGAATATACGTTAGAAGAAAAATCGATTTCTTCATTCGACCTCCAAAAAGCGGACGAATTATTTATCACTAACGTTATGATTGGGATTCAACCTATTAGTAATTATCGTAAAAAGGTATATAAAAATGAGGTAGCTCGAATGTTACTTCAAAAATTGAATGTAAAAGTACGGTTGGCTTCCTAGTTATAAGAAGGGTTTTCTGGAGCATTGGACCAAATTAGGTAATCGCCACCAAATTCAATCATTTTTTCTTTCCAAAAGGTCGCATCAGTCTCCCCTAAAATTCTATTTTTATAGGTATTTTGGGTTACCACCCAACTATTTACCTCCAGTTCTTGATCTAATTGCTGATTACTCCAACCCGAGTAGCCTAAGAAAAAGCGAATTTCAGAATTTTTAATTTGATCTTCTTGAAGCAGGCTGGTAATTTCTTTAAAATCTCCACCCCAATAGATTCCATTTGAAATTTCGATGCTGTTGGGAATTAGTTCGGGTATTTTATGAATAAAATACAAATTGTCTTGTTCTACAGGGCCTCCATTGTAAATAGGAATGTCAGAATTTATTTCAGGAATAAAGTCGTTGATGCTATAGGGTAAGGGTTTGTTAAGAATAAAACCTACGGAGCCATTTTCATTATACTCTGCCAACAACACCACCGATCTATTAAAGGAAATGTCTCCAATGATAGAAGGTTCGGCAACTAGTAAAAGTCCTTTAGCAGGTTTTAAAGAGGTCATAATTTTTTATTCAGTAACTAAATCTAAGTATTAATTTTAAAAAATGCAAGTTATTTGTGTAGTTCCATAGATTAAAGACCAAAAAAAAATCCCCATTTCCAAGGAGGAGAGGGGATTTTTTAAAAAATAAAGATAAATCTAGTTTACGCTATTGCTTAAATCTGATCCAGCTTTAAATTTAACTACGTTTTTAGCTTTAATCTTAATAGTAGCACCAGTTTGTGGGTTTCTACCATCTCTTGCAGCTCTTCTAGTAACTGACCAAGAACCAAAACCTACTAAAGAAACTCTATTTCCTTTCTGTAATGCTCCTTCTACTTCGATAAGCATACATTCTAATGCTTTTTTTGCTGCGGCTTTTGTAATTCCAGCATGTTCTGCCATTGCGTCAATTAAATCTGATTTGTTCATAAGTTGTAAAATTAAATTATTGGTTAAACTTTTATATAAATTCTCTTACAAAATTAACGGGATTATCGATTCACGCAAGTAATGACGTGCTAAATAGCGTTTTTTGTTGATAACTTTAGCACTTTGTTAATAAAGTGAAGTGAATTTAGTCAAGTTTTATAAGTTCAATGATAATAAGGCTTTACAACATTTTTGAATTTTCATCAAAAACATAGCCATTTAAAAGCGATTTAATATCCATTTTTCGCTTACCTGGCATCTGTATCTCATAAATAGAGAGAAATCCATTTTTGGCAGCTACTTTTAATTCATTTTTGCTTGCTACGATTTGTCCCAAAGGATACGAATGGTTTTCAATTTTAAAGCCACACAGGTATATTTTAACCGTTCCAATTTCGTCATGGTTCATGAGTTGTGACCATGCTGCAGGGTAGGGATTAAGCCCTCGAATAAAAGCATCAATATTTTCAACACTGGTTGCCCAATCGATTCTAGTATTATTTTTAGTTAATTTGGGAGCTGTTTTTAAAACCCCACTGTTGTTTTGTCGAACAGGAGCTTCCTTTTCGTTTTTTATGAGATCAACAGTTTTAAGGACTAGATTAGCTCCAGTATCCATCAAGATATCGTGAAGACTTCCAACCGTTGCTCCAGGAGGAACAGAAACCTCTTCTTTTAAAATTATTTCTCCAGTATCGATGGCATCATCAATAAAAAAAGTACTGACCCCAGTCTTTTTCTCTCGATTGATGATGGCCCAATTAATAGGAGCAGCTCCCCTGTATTGCGGTAATAAAGAAGCATGCAAATTAAAAGTACCGTAGCTTGGTAAATTCCAAACCAATTTTGGGAGCATTCTAAAGGCAACCACGATTTGAAGATTGGCATTTAAATTTTTTAGTTGCTCTAAAAAGATACCTTCTTTTAAATTGGTGGGTTGTAAAAGGGTTAAATCTTGCGACAAGGCATATTCTTTGACTGCTGATGATTTTATTTTTCGGCCTCGTCCTGCTGGTTTATCGGGAGCGGTTACGACCCCAACAACTTGAAAACCAGCTTCTACTAACTTTTGAAGTACACCAACTGCAAAGCCCGGGGTTCCCATAAAAACAATTCTTAAATCTCTCATCAATTTAGATAATATTCATTTTTGGTATTTATTTTTATCGTACCCGAGTCCATTAACTTTCTGAGTACGAACACCACTTTTGATTCGGTAAAAGTAAGTTTTTCTGTCATGAATCTGGAAGTCATTTCTTTTTCTTCAAGAAGATGTACTATTTTTTCTGCAATAATCGATAGCTCTGCTTTACTTGGAATTTTCTCTTGGGGAGCACATACAGAGCAAATTCCGCAGTTTTCAGCATTCAGCTCTCCAAAATACTTTAGAAGTTGGACGCTTTTGCAGGTGGTGTCGTTCGCTACAAATTCTAACACTGATTTTACTTCATTTTCTTTTTTATGATTTAAAGCTAACAATTGCTTAGAAACACGATTAATTGTTTTTTTATCCTCTCTTGGAACTATAAAAGTAATGGTCGCATCGGTATGAAACAATGTTAATTCCAAAACACCTTCTTTCTCCATTTTTTCAAGTGCTTTTATGATGGTATTTACAGACTGCCCTGTTTTGGAAGCAATTGATTCAATTCGAATCGATGTAGGGGTTTCGAAAATACCGCCATACATTCTTAAAATAGTTTTACCTATAATAGCAATCGATGGGTGTTGATCTAAATACTTAATGAGTTTTTCAGAACTCATTTCAAATTTCAGAATAGATTTCCTTCCAAATTGCTTTGAGAGCTGAATAATTCCCAATCGTTCCAAAGCGGTGAGACCGTTATACGTAGTCAGCGTATTTAGGTGGTAATGTTTACAAAATTCTAAGTAATTAAAGCTATGACTTGAAAACTCACCTTCTCCATAGGGTATTTGGAAAAAATTACACAAAGACCGATATAAACTTTTTATTTGATCGGTGTTTGGTCTAGAATCTAAGAATTGTTTTTTAATTAAGATTTTATCATAATCATTGTAAAGTATCATAGCAGCCGAATAGTTACCGTCTCTACCTGCTCTTCCGGCTTCTTGAAAATAACTTTCCATACTTTCCGGTAGCTGGAGATGAAAAACATACCGGACTTTTGGATGATCAATCCCCATACCAAAAGCATTCGTAGCAACCATAACAGTTATTTTGCCTTGAAGCCAATCGTTCAATCTACTTTTTTTATCCTCCGAACTAATTCCGCCGTGAAAAAAGTGACTTTTAATCTTCAGACTATTTAGTTGGTTACTGATCTCAACTGTTTTTTTACGACTACGGACATAGACAATGGAGGAGTATTCATTGTTTTTAAGAAGTTGTTCGATTTTATAAATTTTATCCTCTTGGTATACTACTTTATAAGCTAGATTTTTACGAGCAAAAGAGCCTTTTATAATGGCTGGATTTTCTAATTTTAACTGTACAACCATATCGGAAACTACCTCTGGAGTTGCTGTAGCAGTTAAAGCAATTACAGGAACTAATGGATGAAACGTTCTGAGGATATTACAATTTTTATAAGAGGGTCTAAAGTCATTTCCCCATTGCGATATACAGTGAGCCTCATCAATAGCAAAAAGATTGACATCCATTTGCTTTATATAATTTTGGACTAATTCTTGGTTTAACCGTTCTGGCGATAAGTATAAAAACTTATAATTTCCATAAAGTGCATTGTCCAACAATATATTTAAATTTTGGAAAGAGATTCCTCCAGGAATAGTCAGGGCTTTAATTCCTTTGTTTTTTAAATTGGTCACTTGGTCTTCCATCAATGCTACCAGTGGCGAAACAACAATACAAATTCCTTCTTTTGCAAGAGCTGGAATCTGAAAACAGACCGATTTGCCTCCACCTGTTGGTAATAAACCAATGGTATCTCTGCCGTTTAGGATCGTAGTTATAATCTCTTCCTGTTTTGGAAGAAATTGTGAGTACCCCCAATGGTCTTTAAGTATTTGATGCGGGTTTTTCAATAATTAAATTTCTAAATGAGTTATCATAAATTTCATTCGTTCCTCTAAAGTTCCAAAAGGAACCTCAATGACTTCGTATCCATATTTTTGATAACTTTGGGTTAGAAATTTATGAATTTTTTCGGCTTCTTCATACGTTTCATATCGTTCATTATCTTGAATGTAGATATCTTTCCATGGCGGTAAGATAAAAACGGTACCATAGCGATACTTATTACAAGTTGTATGAAAACTTTCGGGATAGGATACATTCGTGAAATCCATATATGCCGTAACGTCTGGCAATCCACGATCATAAAATAGTATTGTTTTTTTAAAATGATCAACTTCCTGATGCTGCTGTAAACGCCCTTTCAATAATAGTTGGCTAAACAAAATTGGATCGGATAAAAATAGTTGATCAATTCCCTTTTTTTTCGCCTCCAGTGTTACTTGTCTTGAAATTTCATGTTGACATTGATATCCATTTTCTTCTAAAAAATCAATTAGAGAAGTTTTTCCAGATCCAGGACCACCGGTAATGACAATTTTTTTGAGCATAATAAAAAAGATAATATGCAAATAACGTAAATAATTATTGATAGCGAAACCCTATATTTGTAATCTGTAATAAATATATGATGCGGAACGAAAAAGATACAGCAGCTTTTTATAAGAAACTAAAGAAAAGTTTAAAGAACGACACCCAATGGCCTGCTCTTTATTTGTATAAATTTATTATTCCCACAAGCGAATCAAAAATTTCAGAAATTGAGGCTATATTTAACAATACCAATGCTGAAATCACAAAAAGAGACTCGTCTAAAGGTACTTATACCAGTATATCGATAAAGGTGAATATGAAATCTCCAGATGCGGTAATTGAAAAATATAAAAAAGTTTCTAAAGTGGAGGGAGTGATTTCTTTATAAAATTAGTATTTTGCATGCATTATTAGATTACTTCACATATTAATTCACCTTGTAGGTTGCTAAACCACATTTTATCCAAAAATTTTGATAGATCACATAGAATACAATTCGGAGAGAGAAAAACTTATTATACCTGAATATGGTAGACATATTCAAAAAATGGTAGATTTTGCTATTTCTAGAGAAACCAAAGAAGAAAGAAATAAAGTTGCGAATAGTATCATTGCAGTGATGGGAAACTTAAATCCACATTTACGCGATGTTCCAGACTTTCAACACAAACTTTGGGATCAATTATTCATTATCTCCGATTTTAAACTGGAGGTAGATTCACCTTATCCAATTCCAAAAAAAGAAGAACTCCAAGAACGACCGGAGTCTTTAAATTACCCTCAAAATTTTCCAAAATATCGTTTTTATGGAAATAACATCAAGCGAATGATTGATGTTGCTAATAGTTGGGAAGAAGGGGATAAAAAAGAGGCATTGGTTTTTACGATTGCCAACCACATGAAGAAATGTTTTTTAAATTGGAATAAGGATACTGTTGAAGATGATGTAATATTTAATCATTTATTTGAACTTTCTGAAGGAAAACTAAACCTCAAAGACTCCGAAGAAAAATTATTAGATTCGATGACTATTCTTAAAAATAAGAAAACCTACGGTCAAAAGAAACATCAAAAAAATTACAAAAACAATAAAGGCAGAGCTAGAAAAAAATATTAATAATTAAACAATAATAACCATAAGCAATTGGTTGTTGTTTAATAAAAGAATCAAAACTAATTATTTTTATGGGATCATTTCGTATTGAAGGAGGTTGTAAATTACAAGGAGAAATTATACCTCAAGGTGCAAAAAACGAAGCGTTGCAAATATTGTGTGCTGTATTACTTACAGACGAGGAGGTTTTAATTAATAATGTGCCAGACATACGAGATGTCAATAAATTAATAGAAATTTTAGGAAACCTTGGTGTTACCGTTCAAAAATTAGGAAAAGGGGCTTATTCGTTTAAATCTGACAATTTAGATTTAGACTATTTAGAATCTGAACGATTTAAAGAAGAGGGTAGTGCTTTAAGAGGATCAATTATGATTGTTGGTCCATTATTAAGTAGATTTGGTAAAGGATTTATACCGCAACCAGGAGGTGATAAAATTGGTAGAAGGAGACTTGACACTCATTTTGAAGGATTTATAAAACTGGGCGCTACTTTTAGATACAATAAGGAAGAATGTTTTTATGGTGTCGAAGCTGCTAACGGTCTCAAAGGTACTTATATGCTTCTAGATCAGGCATCGGTTACTGGAACTGCCAATATTTTAATGGCTGCTGTTTTAGCCGAGGGAACCACCACTATTTATAATGCTGCCTGTGAGCCATATCTTCAACAGTTATGTAAGATGTTAGTTTCTATGGGCGCAAAAATTAATGGAATTGGATCCAATTTACTAACAGTAGAAGGAGTTTCGTCCTTACATGGTTGTCAGCATAGAATCTTACCCGACATGATTGAAATTGGCAGTTGGATTGGGCTTGCAGCAATGACCAGAAGTGAGATTACTATTAAAAATGTAAGCTGGGAAAATCTTGGTTTGATTCCTGAAACTTTCAGAAAGTTGGGGATTACCCTCGAAAAAGTAGGTGATGACATTTATATCCCTCGACAAGAAAGTTATGAAATACAAGGTTATATTGATGGTTCTATTTTAACTGTTTCCGATTCCACTTGGCCAGGTTTTACTCCTGATTTGTTGAGTATTGTGTTGGTTATTGCAACGCAAGCAAAAGGAAGCGTACTTATTCATCAAAAAATGTTTGAGAGTCGTCTTTTCTTTGTAGATAAATTAATCGATATGGGTGCAAAGATTATTCTATGCGACCCACACAGAGCAACAGTTATTGGGCATAACTTTGAATATCCCCTAAAAGCAACCACGATGGTGTCACCCGATATTAGAGCAGGGATTTCTTTATTAATAGCGGCATTATCTGCCAATGGGACTAGTATTATTCAAAATATTGAGCAAATTGATCGTGGATACGAAAATATAGATGAACGTCTGCGAGCTATTGGTGCTAAAATTACAAGACTGGACTAGTTTATTTTTTTTGTTTATTTAGTTCGTCTTGAAGCTTTCTTCTAATTTTTTGTTCTCGTTCTAGTGAACGTTGTCTGAAATTTTCAAATTCATTATCGGTTTCCTCTAATTTTTCTTTGGTGGTTTTGATAATATTGTAGCTATTTTTAAAACGTACAAATAATAAAACGATAATTAGTAATAAAAAACCAAGACTAAAAAATACAAACAAATTGTAGGTAGACTTCTGTATCAATAAACCTAAAACATTAATAACTTTTTCTTTGTTTTTATAAATAGCTAATTCTTTTTTTGTGCTTTCTAGTTCACGAGTAAGCTTATCAATACTAGAGTTTTGAAGTGCTTTTTCCTCATCAAGGGAATTAATTTCTTGTTTAAAGCCTTTGATTGAATCGGATACATTACTGCGCAAAGTGTACAATTTTTCCTTTTTTACTACTTTGTATCCTTGATAATTATTGGATTTTTTGATCAAATCTTGAAATTGTCCTTCAATACTTAGTTCTTGAGCATGGGTACTATTAGTTAAAGCCAACAATAATAGGAGAAAAGGGAAATAAATTTTCATAACAATGGTGTGTCTAAGATGAAATAACCATACGCAAGATGCTAAAAATTGTTTAAAACTGACTTCAATTGCTCAACTATTTTATTTGAATATTTTATTTAAATTAATTCAACGATTTTAATTTTAAAGTTTTGGCTTATTGAAAACATTAATTTGTTATTTTTTTGTGAAAAACACTATAAATTAAATTAATTATGTTGTGTTTGTTTAGCTTTGTATTCTTTAAAATTAATTAAACACTATAAAAATGAAAAAACTTATTTTATTGACTTTTATATGTTCGTTGTCTTTATCAGTAAACGCTCAAATAAAGTCTCCGCAACCTAGTACTTCTCAAACTGTAACTCAAACTGTAGGTCTTACTAATATTGAATTGTCATACTCTAGACCTTCGATGCGAGAAAGAAATATATTTGGCGAATTAGTACCTTATGGAAAAATGTGGAGAACAGGTGCAAATAAAAATACCACTATTACCTTCGATAAGGATGTAATAATTGGTTCTAAAGAGGTAAAAGCAGGTACCTATGCAATATTTACGAAACCTAATGCGCAATCCTGGGAGGTATATTTTTACTCGGATACTTCTAATTGGGGTACTCCAGCTGCCTGGGAAAATGAAAAGGTGGTAGCTTCGATCAAAGCAAATGTAGTAGCTATGCCCATGGAGGTGGAAACTTTTACAATTTCGTTTGATGCCATAACCAATGACTCTGCTACTTTAGGATTTCGTTGGGATCATACTTATGTTGCTGTACCCATTTCATTTTTTACAGATACTCAAGTTACAAAAAGTATCGAGTCAGTGATGAGTGGACCAAATGCTGGAGATTACTATACAGCTGCTGTTTACTACCTTAACGCTGATAAAGATATTAAAAAAGCAAAAAACTGGATTGATAAAGCTATCGAAATGAGAGAGAATCCTGCTTTTTGGTATTACAGACAACAGTCTTTAATTTACGCGAAATCGGGAGATAAAAATGGTGCTATAAAAGCAGCAAAAAAATCATTAGCGCTTGCTAAAGAGGCTGGAAACGAGGATTACGTAGCTTTAAATACCAAATCGTTAAAGGCATGGGAAGGTAAAAAATCAGAAGATAAATAAACTATTTTATCTCCTTTAAAAAAGCAGCTAAACTTAAGTTTAGCTGCTTTTTTTTATAGTTCATTGCTATTTTCTTCTTGCCCATTACTCATTAAATACGCTTTTAAAAAACTATCAATATCTCCATTTAGGACTTGGTCAACATTGCCGGTTTCATGAGCAGTTCGAACATCCTTAATTAATTTATAGGGATGCAAAACATAGTTTCTTATTTGCGAACCCCATTCGATGGCCATTTTATTAGCCTCAATTTCATTTCGGTGGCTTTGTTGTTTTCGCAATTCAATTTCATATAACTGCGACTTTAACATTTGCATTGCTTTCTCTCGATTTTCTAGCTGTGACCTGGTTTCAGAATTATGAATCATAATCCCCGTAGGTTCGTGAGTCAAGATGGCTTTAGTCTCGACTTTATTTACATTTTGACCACCAGCACCACCGCTTCTAGCAAAAGACCAGGATATATCTGCGGGATTAATAGCTATTTCAATCGTTTCGTCAGCCAGAGGGTATACATAAACTGAGGCAAAACTAGTATGTCTTTTTGCATTGCTGTCAAAAGGAGAAATACGAACCAATCGATGAACACCATTTTCACCTTTTAACCAACCAAAAGCGTATTCACCCTCAATTTCTAGAGTGACCGTTTTAATTCCTGCCACGTCTCCTGATTGAAAATTAAGTTCTTTTACCTTTAATTGATGTTTTTCGGCCCACATCAAATACATACGCATGAGCATTTCTGCCCAATCACAACTTTCGGTACCTCCAGCCCCTGCGGTTATTTGTAATACAGCGCTAAGATGATCTCCTTCGTCACTCAGCATATTCCTGAACTCAAGAGTTTCAATAGCCTCTAAGGCATCGTTAAAGCGTTTTTCTAGTTGTTCGGCAGTTCCTTCACCTTCTTTAAAAAATTCGAATAATACTTCGGTATCCTCTGTAATAATCAAGGCCTTATTATAGTCTGAAATCCATTTTTTCTTGGTTCGAAGTGACTTCATGAAAATTTCTGCATCTTTTGGATGGTTCCAAAAATTGGGATCGTAGGTTTTTTCTTCGTCGTTCGCTATTTCAATCTTTTTTCCAGCAACGTCAAAGATACCTCCTTAACGCATCCAGGCGCTCCTTAAGATCTTTTATTTGATCAAGTGTAATCATATAGTCCCGAACTATCGGTATTTTTTTGTTATTAAGTCCTCGTAAAAATAGAATTTAACAATTCATCTTAAAAGAAAATTCCAATATTTTTTATAGCTTTAAAAAAAATAAATTTTTATGAAATATGTAGTACTCTATTTGGTTGTTTTATTTAATCTGCATTCACTTTCTGCACAATTTATCGAAGAAAAAAAAGACTTAAAATTATATAATGGTTATTTTAATTTTTACTATTCAGCTACCGAAGGCAAAATATACCTAGAAGTAGACAAACTAAATAAAGAGTTTTTGTATACTCATTTTTTAGCTTCTGGATTAGGGTCGAACGATATTGGTTTGGATCGAGGGCAGATAGGGGATGGTGTCGTCGTTAAATTTATTAAAAGTGGCAATAAGATATTATTATTACAACCCAATCAAAAATTTAGAGCAATTTCTGATAACGAATTTGAAAAAAAATCGATCGAAGAAGCTTTTGCAAAATCAATCATCTTTGGTTTCCCGATCAAAGAAATAAAAGACGAAAAATACATCATCGATTTAACTCCTTTTTTACTTCGTGATGCCCATCACGTTTCTAAAAGATTAAAAGATAATTTACAAGGAAGCTATAAACTTGATGCTTCACGAAATGTATTGTGGCTTGAAAATACTAAGGCATTTCCGAAAAATGTTGAATTTGAATCCTTATTAACTTTTATTGGGGAACCAAAGGGTAAAAACATCGTTTCTGTTTCGCCAGATGCCAATTCCATATCCGTTAGACAGCATATTGGGTTTATTGAATTGCCAGATGATAACTACAGTCCAAGAATTTTTAATGCCAAATCAGGTTCTTTTCCTATGTCTTACATGGATTATTCAACACCCGTTTGGGAACCTATCAAAAAACAATTTATATATAGGCATCGATTGCATAAGAAAAATCCAAATGAAACCCGCTCAGAGGCTGTTGAGCCCATAATTTATTATTTAGACCCTGGAACCCCTGAACCAATTCGTTCTGCTTTATTAGAGGGTGCAAGTTGGTGGAATCAAGCTTTTGAAGCAATTGGTTATGTAAATGCTTTTCAAGTTAAGATGTTGCCACCTGAGGCTGATCCCTTGGATGTTCGATATAATGTTATACAATGGGTTCACCGTTCTACAAGAGGTTGGAGCTATGGAGGTTCCATTAATGATCCTCGAACTGGTGAAATTATAAAAGGACATGTAAGTCTAGGAAGTTTACGAATAAGACAAGATTTCTTAATCGCACAAGCCTTAATGAACCGACCCTTCGGAAATGATGATCAAAATTATCAACCGATGTTAGAATTAGCCTTGGCAAGAATACGTCAACTTTCAGCTCATGAAGTAGGACATACCTTAGGTTTTGCACATAATTTTGCTGCAAGCGTTTCCGATAGGGCAAGTGTCATGGATTATCCACACCCAAAGATCACTTTAAAAAATGATGCTATTGACTTTTCTGAAGCTTACGCATCGGGAATAGGAGCCTGGGATAAAGTTACCGTAGCTTATTCTTATAGTGATATTCCTGAAAATCAATTGGAGAAAAACTATTTGTCTAATTTATTGACAGCGGCATTTTCTAAAGGCTTGTATTATATTTCGGATGCAGATGCGAGACCGCAAGGAGGGGCAAACGCTAAAGCACATTTGTGGGACAATGGTGCTTCTGCCACTGAGGAATTAAAAAATGTTTTGGCAGTAAGAAAGAAAGCAATTGAAAATTTTTCAATGGATAACATTAAAAATGGGGAACCTTTGTCAAAACTTGAAGATGTGTTTGTTCCTTTATATTTTTATCATCGATACCAAACAGAGGCTGTAATCAAATTAATAGGGGGACTAGATTATACGTATGCTGTAAAAGGAGACTCTGGAATCGCTGTTCAAATTATTTCAAAAAAGGAACAAGAAGCAGCATTAGATGAGATATTGCAGACGCTAAGCATCAATACTTTAAAAATTCCGCACCGAATTCTTAAACTTTTCCCCCCAAGGGCGATGGGCTATGAGAGAACTAGAGAATCTTTTAAAAGTAATACCAATGTAGCCTTTAATAGTTTGGGGGCCGTTGCTACTGCAAGTGATCTGACACTCAAAATACTATTAAATCCTGAGAGAGCCAATAGATTAATTGAACAACATGCTATTTCAAATGCTAATTTGAGTTTAAACGAAGTTCTAGCTAAATTGATAAGTCATAGTTTTGATTTAAAAGTTAAAACATCATATGAAAAAGAGATAGCGCATACCTTGCAATACATTACACTTCAAAATTTAATGAATTTAATTGCTACTGATCAAGCTTCACCTCAAGTTAAATCTGTTGCCAATGAAGCTTTAGATGATTTATTTACCTCTTTAAAATCTGATAAATCTACTTTTAACAATCAATTAATTAGAGAACTAATTAGTTTTAGGAAAGATCCTGAAAAGTTTGATGTTTATAAGGTTTCAAAAATCCCAGACGGGAGTCCTATTGGAAGCGCTCCATGTTTTATGAACTGAAGCACAGTAGATGATGAGTCAAGAAATAGTTGTAATTTAATTTTTGTAAAAGTTTAAAATATTAAAATTAATAATGAATCTAAACTCAAAAATCTTAATTTTGAATTCAGAACAGTCAAATTTTAATTTTTAAATTTATCTTGATAAGTAAAGAATTCACAATGAATATAGATTTACGAAGTGATACGGTAACCAAGCCTACAAAAGGAATGTTGCAAGCCATTATTAAGGCGCCAACTGGAGATGATGTTTATAAAGAGGATCCTACTGTGAATCAATTAGAACGTAGATTTGCAGAAATGTTTGGCATGGATACAGCACTTTTTTTTCCGACTGGATCTATGTCTAATCAAGCTGCCATAAAATTACATACACAACCAGGCGATCAACTAATTTGCGATAAGTGGGCTCATGTCTATAATTATGAAGCTGGAGGAGTTGCATTTAATAGTGGAGTTACCTGTAATTTAATTGACGGCCATAGAGGAATGATTACAGCCTCAGCAATTGAAAAAGGGATTAGTCCAATTTCAAATTACCATACGCCAAATACGACCTTAGTTTGTCTAGAAAACACAACGAATAAAGGGGGAGGTGCTTGTTATGATTTTGAAGAGTTTAAAAAAGTAAGAACTTTATGTGATAGCTTCGGCTTAGGCTTGCATTTAGATGGTGCAAGACTCATGAATGCTTTAGTTGCAAAAAATGAAGACCCAAATAGCTATGGAAAAATATTTGATACGATTTCTGTCTGTTTAAGCAAAGGTCTTGGAACTCCACTTGGTACTATTTTACTTGGTAGTAATGAATTAATGTCAAGAGCTATCAGAATCCGTAAGATTCTTGGTGGTGCAATGCGACAAGTTGGTTTTATGGCAGCAGCAGGATTGTACGCCTTGGATCATCATTTTGAAAGATTAGCTGAGGATCATCAAAAAGCATCAGAAATTGCTCAAACACTTCAAAAATTAGATTACATAAAGAAAGTAGAACCCGCTGATACGAATATTGTTATCTTTAATTTAATAGATGAAATGTCAAAGGATCAATTTATGAATGATATGTCTGAAAACCATATACAAATTAGCGATATGGGACAAGGTAAACTTAGAATGGTAACTCATTTAGATTACACAGATGAAATGCATCATATTGTTCTTAATGTTCTTAAAAATTATGAATATTAAAACAAATCCATTCCAGGTATTTTTGGCATTCCTTCACTAGCAACAGCAGCAATTTCTTTCTCATTTATAGTCGTCGCTTTATCGATGGCTTTATTTAAAGTTAGAATTAAAGATTCAACTAGTTGTGTTTTATTTTGCAATAAGCAATCATCTATTTCAATATGCTTTAGTTCTCTATTCGCAGTAATCGTAACTTTTAAAAAGTTATCACTACTTTTTTCATCTATTAAGACCGTGTTCATTCGTTGTTTTGTGGCTGCTACTTTAGCCTGGGCTTCTTTTAGTTTACCCATCATTCCTTTTAAATCTCCAAACATGACATATATATTAATATGAAACAAAATTAGTATATTGTAATCAAACTAATCTATAAAATCCTAATGAAAAAAACATTAATTTTTTCGTTGCTAACGCTTATTTTTGTTGCTTCTTGTAGAAACAAAGAAATATCTAAAACGACTATGGAAATACAAGCTCCTAAGGCAGACAAAATAGAAAAACATCTAGAGAAGCATGGTGATGTTAGAATAGATAATTATTACTGGTTGAATGAACGTGATAACGAAGAAGTAATCGATTATCTGGAGCGTGAAAATGATTATTATGATCGGATGACCGAACATACGAAAGATTTTCAAAAAAGTTTATTTGAAGAAATGAAAAGTAGAATCAAGGAAGATGATGAATCTGTTCCTTATCGTTTTAATGGCTATTATTATATCACAAAATATGAAAAAGGTAAGGATTATCCAATTTACACAAGAAAAAGAGATAGCTTAGAAGCCGAGGAAGAATTGCTCTTCGATGTAAATGAAATGGCCGAAGGACATTCCTATTATAATTTATCGGGCTTGAGCGTAAGTCCTGACAACACAAAAATATCTTTTGGAGTCGATACGGTAAGTCGAAGAAAATATACCATTTATATTAAAGATTTATTAACTGACACTATTTTGGACGAAACCATTCCGCTTACTACCGGAGGATCCACATGGGCGAATGACAATAGCACCTTATTTTATACTCAAAAAGACGAACAAACCCTGCGTTCTAACAAAATATTTAGACATCGGTTAGGCACTTCATCGCTCAGCGATGAGCTTATCTTTACTGAAGAAGATGAAACATTTGGAACTTTTGTTTTTAAAACAAAATCCAAAAAGTTTTTAGTCATTGGAAGTTACAGCACCTTAACTTCAGAATACAGAATTTTAAATGCAGATACTCCTTTTGAAGATTTTAAGATTTTCCAACCCAGAGTTAGAGGACTAGAATATTCTATATCTCATTACGATGATTCTTTTTATGTATTAACCAATATGGGTGGAGCTAGTAATTTTAAGTTGATGAAAACATCGGACGATACTACTTTGATGGATAACTGGGAAGAAATGATAGCGCACAGAGATGATGTATTGCTGGAAGATATTGATATTTTTAAAGACTATTACGTAATTAGTGAACGTTCAAATGGTTTAAACAGGATAAAAGTTGTTAAATGGGATGGTACAGATTCCTATTATTTACCCTTTGATAATGAGACGTATACAGCGTTTGTTTCAGTTAATCCTGAATTTGATTCTAAGGTATTACGGTATGTTTATAACTCTTTAATAACTCCTTCGTCTATTATTGATTTTAATATGGATACACGCGAGCAAATTATTCTGAAGGAAACAGAGGTCTTGGGTACTGGTTTCAATAAAAATAATTATGAATCTAAAAGGATATGGGCTGCTGCAGCTGACGGTACTTCAATACCTGTGTCGATGGTGTACAAAAAAGGAATGAAGATGAATGGTAAAACACCCTTACTACTTTATGCGTATGGATCTTATGGAAGTACGGTAGATCCCTATTTTTCAACGGTAAGATTAAGTTTATTAGATCGAGGATTTATTTTTGCAATCGCCCATGTAAGAGGAAGTGAATACCTTGGAAGATCCTGGTATGAGAATGGAAAATTATTAAAAAAGAAAAATACATTTACCGATTTTATTGATGTATCTAAATATTTAATTGCTAATAAATACACTTCCTCCAAACATCTGTATGCAAATGGAGGCTCAGCTGGAGGCTTGTTAATGGGAGCAATTACAAATATGGCTCCAGAAATTTATAATGGTATAGTAGCAGAAGTTCCTTTTGTTGATGTAACTACCACCATGTTGGATGATTCTATTCCATTGACTACTGGGGAGTATGATGAATGGGGAAACCCAAATGAAAAGGAATACTACGATTACATGACTTCGTATTCTCCTTACGACCAAGTCGCGATTAAAGATTATCCTAATTTGCTGGTGACTACTGGACTTCACGATTCTCAGGTGCAATATTGGGAACCTGCAAAGTGGGTCGCTAAATTGAGAGATATGAAAACCGATACCAATTTACTCTTACTTCATATAAATATGGAGGCTGGTCATGGTGGAGCTTCAGGAAGATTTAATGCACTTAAAAAGTATGCTAGGTCTTATTCTTTTTTGTTAGATTTAGAAGGGGTAAATAAGTAGTTAGTTTTTTTTATCGTAAATTTGAACTCTAGAAAAAAGAGTAATATTTATTTTTTTTCAAAATTTCTTTTATGAATAAAAATTTAAATGTTTATGACAACGTATTAGGTCTAGTAGGTAACACACCATTAATAAAACTTAATAAGATTGTCTCGAAATTCCAAGGAAGTTTTTTTGCAAAAGTTGAGGGGTTTAATCCTGGACACTCTACCAAAGACAGAATAGCGCTTTACATCATTGAACAAGCTGAAAAAAAAGGGATTTTAAAACCAGGTGATACCATTATTGAAACTACAAGTGGTAATACAGGCTTTAGTCTAGCTATGGTAAGCATTATAAAAGGTTACAAATGTATACTTGCAGTCAGTTCAAAATCCTCGCCAGACAAAATAGATATGCTCAAAACAATGGGAGCAGAGGTCTATGTGTGTCCAGCTCATGTTTCAGCAGAAGATCCCAAATCTTATTATGAAGTTGCTAAGAGACTTCATAAAGAAATTGAAGGCTCCATTTATATCAATCAATATTTCAATGAACTGAATATCGAAGCTCATTATAATTCTACAGGAGCTGAAATTTGGAACCAAACAGAAGGTAAAATTACGCATTTAGTAGCTTGTAGTGGTACTGGAGGAACTATTTCTGGTACTGCAAAATTCTTAAAGGAACAAAATAAAAATATTGAAATTATAGGAATAGACGCTTATGGTTCTGTTTTGAAAAAATATCACGAAACAAGGGAGTTTGATAAAAATGAAATTTACCCATATCGAATTGAGGGCTTGGGAAAAAATTTAATTCCTTCGGCAACAGATTTTGACAAAATAGATCGTTTTGTAAAAGTTACGGACGAAGGAAGTGCTCATTCAGCAAGAGAAATAGCAAGTAAAGAAGGATTGTTTGTAGGTTATACAAGTGGTGCTGTATTAGAGGGGTTAAAACAATTAAATGCCGAGGGTGTTTTTAATAATGAAAGCGTCGTAGTTGCAATATTTCCAGATCATGGTTCAAAATACATGAGTAAGGTTTATAATAACGAATGGATGGAACAGCAAGGATTTATGGAAAAAAATAAATCAAAAGAAGCTGAAATACATTACGTTAAATAAAATAAATAGAATTTTAAATCTCAGAAAAGCTACACTACGGTAGCTTTTTTTTGTTATTTTCTTATGTGCATGTCTTTTGTTATGCTACAAAAAAAATAGTATTTTTGTAAACCTTAATTTTTAAGAAGATGAAAGATTTATTCGATAAAATATACAAAAGCAAAGGACCACTCGGTAAATGGGCTGAAGTAGCCGAGGGCTATTTTGTTTTCCCAAAATTAGAAGGTCCAATTTCAAATCATATGAAATTCCAAGGTAAAGAAGTTATTACTTGGAGTATCAACGATTACTTAGGATTGGCAAATCATCCTGAGGTAAGGAAAGTAGATGCTGAGGCAGCTGTAAAATACGGTTCGGCTTACCCTATGGGAGCTAGAATGATGAGTGGTCATACTGATTTACACGAGCAGTTGCAGAATGAATTGGCAGAATTTGTTAATAAAGAAGCTGCTTATCTTTTAAATTTTGGCTACCAAGGAATGGTTTCAACGATTGATGCCTTGGTTTCTAAAGATGATATTATTGTCTATGACGTGGATGCACATGCCTGTATTATTGATGGAGTTAGACTGCACATGGGTAAACGATTTACCTATAAGCATAATGATTTAGTAAGTATTGAGAAAAACTTACAAAGAGCCACTAAAATGGCAAAAGCAAGTGGGGGTGGAATTTTATTAATTTCCGAAGGTGTATTTGGAATGCGCGGAGAACAAGGAAAGTTAAAAGAAATAGTAGCGCTTAAGAAAAAATACAACTTTAGACTGTTTGTAGATGATGCTCACGGTTTTGGTACTCTAGGTAAAACTGGAGCTGGTGCTGGAGAGGAACAAGGTGTTCAGGACGATATTGATGTATACTTCGCAACTTTTGCGAAATCAATGGCTAGTACAGGAGCTTTTATTGCTGCTGATGACGAAATAATAACGTATCTTAAATACAACCTTCGATCTCAAATGTTTGCCAAATCATTGCAAATGCAATTGGTAGAAGGAGCATTGAAGCGTTTAGATATGTTACGTACCATGCCAGAATTTAAAAATAAACTCTGGGAAAATGTAAATGCATTGCAAGGTGGTTTAAAAAAGCAAGGCTTTGATATTGGAACCACTCAAAGTTGTGTGACTCCAGTTTATCTAAAGGGATCTATCCCAGAAGCCATGGCTTTGGTAAAAGATTTACGTGAAAATCATGGTATATTTTGTTCTATAGTAGTATATCCAGTTATACCAAAAGGTTTAATTTTACTACGTATGATCCCAACTGCTTCTCATACTTTAGACGATGTAGCAAAAACATTAGAGGCATTTAACTCGATACGTGAGCGTTTAGAGAACGGTACTTACAAAAGACTTTCAGCAGCAGTTGCAGCTGCAATGGGAGAATAGTTATTTAGGTTCAATAATAAGGAATACCGCAGTGCTATCACCAATGTTAATCACTTCGTGCCATTCAATACCGTTATTGTTAAAATAACTTCCAGTTTTAACGTTTACAATTCTGGTTCCAGTAGTATCTTTAATTTTAAAAGTACTTCCCTCCAATGTATATCCAAAATGTGGTAAATGATAATGTCGCTCATGACCTACACCTGGCTTAAAGGTACATTTTAAAATACGTTGATATTTATTGTCTTCAATTTTCTCACAAACTTTTTTACCGTTCCATCCTGCTGATAACGGATCTGGAAGTAACGATTTTGTTTTACAGGAGCTTAGTAAAAGAACAGTCATAAAACATATAAATACAAAAAATGGTTTCATAAGTTTTTTAAATCAATTCTGAACGTACTACGCTCTTTATGTTTCACAGGACTGTTATGTTTCCATAATTGTTGCACCGCTACATTTTCTTCAAGTTCCGGGTTAGTTTCGGTTTGTGTAATCCCTTTTCGTCTAAAAATCGCACTTACTTCATCAAATATGAGAGCAGTAATTCCCTTTCCTTGGTATTCAGGATCTACGCCGATCAAGTAGAAAGCTGCGGTGTCATTTTTTCGTTGAGCCTTCATTAAATGATACCATCCAAATGGGAATAGTGATCCGTTTGCTTTTTTTAGTGCTTTTGAAAAGGAGGGCATTACTATGGAAAATGCAATTAATTTTTTGTTTTTATCCATAATACAAGTGATATATTCAGGATTAATAAAATTAAAATACTTATCCTTATAATGATCAATTTGGTATTGTTGAATAGGTACAAATGTTTGTAAAGAATTGTATGTTTTATTTAACAAACCAAACATATCATCGACATACGGTAGTATATTTTTTTTCTTTTTAAATCTGACAACTTCTAAATTATACTTTTCCTTTATTAAGTTAGAAAATCGTTTAACTTTTGGTAGATGTTCTGATGGATTTAGCAATCTAAATTCTACCCATGTTGCCTGTTTTTGAAATCCTAATTTTTTTAAATGTTCTGCATAATAAGGATATTGGTACCAAGTAATCATCGTATTTAACTCTTCAAAACCAAAAGTTAATATACCAGCCTTTTCCATATTTGAAAATCCAACGGGACCTTCCGCATATTCTAATTTATGTAGTTTTCCAATTTCAATTACTTTTTGCAATAATGCTTTAGTAACTTCAATATCATCAATCATATCCAGCCAACCAAAACGAACTTTATTTTTCTTTTGTTCCTTTACTTCTATGTGGTTAATGATCACAGCAATCCTTCCTACTATCTTTTTATTTTTAAAAGCTAGATAATAAGTAGCCTCGGCATTTTTAAAAACAGGATTATTTGCCTTGTCTAAAGTTTCTAGTTCATCATTTGTTAGAGGAGGTACCCAGTATTTGCAATCTTTGTATAATGAAAATGGAAATTTTACAAATTGTAATATTTCCCTTTTAGATTTTATTTCTTTTACTTTTATCATTGATTTAAATTACAAATTTACACCATTGTTACTTTCAAGGTTAATACCATCCATTCGTTTATTTTTTTTCTTTTTTGTCTTGTTTTTTTCTTTTCTTTTTTTTGTTCTTGCAGCTTTCCCTTTTTCTTCTATATATTGATCGTTTGCATGCATATCCAACCTGTAAGATATGCCTAATCTTCCAAATTGTCTAGAAGGAGTGTCTTTAAAGTTCATTAAAAATGCGACATCTACTTGAAAATCTTTACTCACTAAATAGGCTGCACCACCTCTAATTATTTGATCTGCATAAAAATCACTTTTTATTCCCTGGTTTTCAATAAAAGCCGAAAGTTTCGCATTAAAGGTATGGGTTAAGGTTAAAATATAAGAATAGGATTTTTCATCCAACGTAATTCGTTCCCCAATAAAATTTATGACAAATACCCAACTCCCCCAATTATTTTGAGTAGCTATTGCGACAGTTGGACTTATTTCTATTCCTGTTTTTAATTCTGGATTAAAAAATGTTAAGTCATTATTAGAAAGGTGGGTTAAAGGGTTATTTGCTTGATCAAAATTTGCTCCTGCGTATACAGATATTGCTGGTATTAAGTCTTTCCATTTAAAACTATTATTGGCCTTCCAACTGTATAGGTTTGGTTTTTCAATTTGTCTTTTTCGATAAGGATCAAAGAATAAATACTTAGCACCTATCGTATTTGTGTTAAAATTACTTTCTTTAAAGTTGTCACCAGAATCAACTAATGAAACAGCATTTGATTGGTAAGCGCCAATCAAACTAATTTCTAGCTCTTCTTTCCAAATTCCATACCTAAAATTATAATCAATGATAAAAGCATCTGTTTTTTTATTTAAGATTGAATGTTCCTCTTTGCCTAGTCCAAAACCAGTTTCAAATTGTAAAACATCTTTTCCAACAGAAAATGCTCCCTGCGAAAATCCTGGGCGATTAGAATTTATCGTTTCTGTATATTGAGCAAATACTGAAATTGATATAAATAAAAAAAGAAATAAAATTTTACTACGCTTAATGACCATAAAGTTTTTGGTTAAATTCAAAGATATAATTTATCATTTATTTAATACTAGTTTTTACAAAATTATCCAATCTATTTGTATTTTTGAACAGCAATTAAATATGAATATGAATTCCTTTTTAGAAACGGTATTAACAGTACTTTTGGTATACTATGGGTTAAAAATTTTATTTAAGTTTTTAAAACCCTATTTATTAAAATATATGGTCAAAAAAGCTACAAAAGGTTTTGGAAATGCTTTTGGTGAAAACCCTTTTCAACCAGAAAAAGCTAGAAAAAATGAAGAAGGAAAAATTACAATTGATCCTTTAAAGTCTGGTACGAAAACTTCCAAATCGAAAGTAGGAGAGTACATCGATTTTGAAGAACTTGACTGATCTGTAAAAACTTCTTTTCTGTTATTTTAAAAGAACTCCACATTTTTTCATAAATTCCCCAAGTATTTTTAAAATCTAGATGAAACAACTAAAAAAGTTCCTGCCCCATATTATTGTATTCATTTTATTTACAATGATTTCTCTTACTTATTTCAGCCCAGTTTTACAGGGTAAAAAAATATTTCAGAGTGATATAGTTCAATATACTGGAATGGCAAAACAGCAGAACGATTTTAGAAAATCGACTGGTGAAGAAACTTATTGGACCAATGCTGCTTTTGGAGGAATGCCTACCTATCAATTAGGCGCAAAATACCCTCATAATTATATAAAAAAACTAGATTTAAGTTTACGGTTTTTACCAAGACCTGCTGATTATTTATTTCTTTATTTCGTTGGTATCTATATACTTTTTTTAGTACTAAAATTAGATTACAAATTGGCTTTTATAGGAGCCTTAGCCTTTGGATTTTCAACATATTTGATCATTATTTTAGGTGTAGGACACAATGCAAAAGCACATGCAATTGCATACATGCCATTGGTTTTAAGTGGAATTATTTTAGCCTTGCGAGGAGCATTCTTTAGAGGTTTTTTACTAACTACGATAGCCTTGGCGCTAGAACTGGTTGCAAATCACTTCCAAATGACTTATTATTTGCTTTTGTTAGTTTTGGTAATCGGTCTTGTGTATTTAATCGATTCCTATAAAAATAAAGCATTACCGACTTTTTTCAAGGGTGTAGGAGTTTTAGTGGTAGCAGTAATTTTTGCAATAGGCCTCAACGCCACTAATATTTTAGCAACAAAAGAGTATGCAGCTACTTCTACTAGGGGGAATAGCGAATTAACAATTAATCCTGACGGAAGTGCTAAAGTGGCTAATAAAGGACTCGACTACGATTACATCACAGAATATAGTTATGGGAAGTTAGAAAGTTTTAATTTATACATCCCTAGGTTTATGGGTGGAGGGTCTTCAGAACCTTTACCTGACAACCCAAAATCATTAGAGGCTATTATGCAATTAGGAGCTTCTTCTCAAGAAGCCAATCAAATTTTAAATCAAGTACCCATGTATTGGGGTGATCAACCGATAGTAGCTGCACCTGCTTATGTTGGTGCTGTAATTATTTTCCTGGCTTTACTATCCTTATTTCTAATTAAAGGTAAATTAAAATGGTGGTTAGTTTCAGGAATTCTACTAAGCTTGCTCTTATCTTGGGGGAAAAATTTAAGTTTTATTACCGACTTTTTTATTGAATACATTCCACTTTACAATAAGTTTAGAGCGGTATCTTCTATACAGGTGTTATTGGAGTTATTGCTTCCGATTTTAGCAATCATTGGATTGCAACAGTTTCTATTTACTTCTGAAGGATTGGAGAAAAAGAAAAAAGCGCTTATGTATGCTACAGGAATTACTGCCGGAATAACTATCATATTCATTTTATTTAAATCTTTCTTATTTGATTTTACAAGTCCCTACGATACTTATTTCATGAAAGATTTAGGTCCAAGATTTGTTGCTGCCATGGAAGAGGATAGAATGACGTTGTTTACCAGTGATGCCCTTAGATCCCTAATATTTGTTTTGTTATCAGCTGGAATTTTATGGTTTTATTTTAAATCAAAACTCAAACAAGGAACAGCTGTTGTTTTGTTCGCAATATTGATAGTATTTGATTTGGTTGGAGTTGACAGAAGATATGTAAATAACGATGATTTTGTAAAGTCTAGAATTATGGACCATCCTTTTCAAGAAAACTTCGCAGATAAAGAAATTTTAAAGGATACAGCGTATTTTAGAGTTTATGACGTGACTTCAAGTCCATTTAATAGTGGTAAAGCAAGTTATTACCACAATGCATTAGGCGGTTACCATGCGGCAAAACCTGGACGAATTCAGGATATCGATAATTTCTATTTAAGTAAAGGAGATATAGGGATACTAAATATGATGAATGTACGATACATCATCACCCAAGGAAAAAATGGAACAGCTTTCCCTCAACGTAATCCATACGCAAACGGTGCTGCTTGGTTCGTAGAAAATGTATTGATCGCCCAAAACACCAATGAAGAATTATTATTGCTTGATAGTCTAAATACTAAAAGTACAGCCATAATTCATAAAGAATTTAGTAATAAATTACCTTTAGAAGATACTAAACGAGATTCCACAGCAACCATTAAATTAAAGAGTCATAATCCAAACCACCTAGTTTATGAATCAACTACCGAAACTTATCAATTAGCGCTTTTTTCTGAGGCTTATTACCCGGATGGTTGGAATGTATACATAGATGGAAATTTAGTGGAACATTATAGAGCAAATTATATTTTGAGAGCTCTCACGATTCCAAAAGGATCTCATACTATTGAATTTAAATTTGAACCCCAAGTTATTACTATCGGCAGTCGATTATCATTGGCTAGTAGCATTTTATTTTTATTGGTATTTGCTGGAGGCTTTTATAGGAATAGCAGAAAGAAAGTACCATCTAATAATGAATAAAAAGTTATGAAACGTGTACTAGTAATTACGTATTATTGGCCGCCAGCTGGTGGTCCAGGTGTTCAAAGATGGCTTAAGTTTATTACTTATTTTAAAGAGTTTGGAATTGACCCTATCGTTTTTATTCCAGATAACCCTCATTATCCTTTAATAGACGAATCTATTAGTTCTGAGCTTCCAAAAGGAATTCAAATCATTCGATTTCCAATAAAAGAACCTTATAGATTTGCAAATCTATTTTCAAAAAAGAAAACAAATCGGGTTAGTAGTGGAATTATAACAAAGCAAAAACAATCTGTTTTAGAAAAAGTCCTTTTATGGATTCGTGGTAATTTTTTTATTCCAGATGCCAGAGTAGGATGGGTAAAGCCATCGATAGGTTTTTTAAGAAATTTTATATCTGAACAAAAGGTAGAGGTCATTATTACTTCGGGCCCCCCTCACAGTTTACATTTAATTGGTAAATCCTTAAAAAAGGAAACAGGAATTAAATGGGTAGCAGACTTTAGAGATCCTTGGACAACCATTCATTATCACAAATCGCTGAGACTAAGCAAAAGAGCTCAAAAAAAACATATAGCTCTAGAATCAGAAGTGTTAACAAAAGCAGATCATGTAGTTGTAACGAGTGCAACTACTAAACGAGAATTTCAAAAAATTACCAATACTCCCATTGAAGTTATTACTAATGGATACGATTCTATGGACGAATTTATACCTAACTTAGATGTAAAATTTACCTTATCGCATGTAGGCTCTTTACTAAGCAATAGAAATCCTATTATATTATGGGAGGCGTTATCCGAACTGTGTTCAGAGGACTCTCAGTTTTCTGAAGACTTATTGATACAACTGGCTGGATCTGTAAGTGACGCTATACCAAATAGTATTCGAAAATACGGTTTAACAAATCAGTGTTTATCGTTGGGATATTTGTCGCATCAAAAAGCAATTCAATTACAGTGTAATTCTCAGGTTTTATTATTAATAGAAATGAACCTTCCTGAGACGAAGGCTATTATACCAGGTAAATTATTTGAATACCTCGCCGCAAAACGACCAATACTGGCAATTGGTCCTGTAGAAAGCGATGTTGAAAAAATCATCGAGGAAACCAGTTCTGGTTGCTATTGCGGTTATTCTGAAAAAGAAAAACTTAAAAACCAAATCAGCACATATTATCAGGCATATAGGCAAGGTCATTTAATTTTAAATTCTAAAGGATTATCAAGTTTTAGCAGAAAAAAACTGACTTCTAATATGAGTAATTTGATTAAAAACTTATAAAAAAAATCCCCTTTAATGAGTTGATGCCCATCAGAGGATTTTTATCACTACTTTTAGTACAGTCCTCTACTTCTTTTTCTTGACAAAGTAGTATTGCTATTTACTTGTTGACTCCTTTTAGTGTTCGAAGCTATATTTGAAGTCTTAGAGCTAGAATACCTAGTTGTTCGGTTTTGAGTATTCATATTTGTTTGAGATGAAACCTTCCTGCCATTTAAAATTGTATTTCTATTACTTCTAAATCTATGACTACCAGTTAGAGTTGGTTTTGTATTTAAATTATTAACTAAACGATTTCCTCTAGGATTCTGATTGTTGGTTATTGGCTTAGTATGATTGACAGGTCTTGTTCTATTAATAATTGGTTTAGATGCAATAGCTACAGAAGTCCTTCTTCGAGATGGCTGATAATTTTTATTTACTTCATACCGTCCACCTTTATAGTGGTTATATCTACCAGGGCGATCAAAATTTCTTCTACCATTCGCATAGGTATTATTGTTTCTACCTCTATTTCTATAATAATTATGGTGAACTGTATAGCTGTAGCGAGTGGGCACGTAATTCCTTCTGTACGGATAATTATATACCAAACAGTTAGTATAGGCAGGTCTAATGTAATACGAATGCCAAGGTCTGTAAGTGTAATGATAGTTAAAGGCATTAATAAAGCCAGAACTATAGGCGTAATATCCATAACGGTTGTAATGGATATAAAGCCCTCCAATTCTTGTAATTCGATTTCTATTATAGTATATATTTATGGTGCCTACTTGCGAAACTCTGCCAAATTCATCATAATAAATAGGTACATTTTCTACTTGAATAACGCCCCCATACATGTCGTACTGAACATACATCTCATAATTGAAACCAGCGTTATAACTAATGTTGATGTTTGGAGAATTATTTCCTAAATATGTGAAATCGAATTGACCATCTGGAAAAACTGAAAACTCAACATTCTGAACCGTAAAAATGTAGGAATTACCATAATTAATAAAATTTGGATTTAAGTTATTATTTATGGTCTCCGTTGTGGAAGCAATCAAAGAAGAAAAACTAATAAGAAAGATTCCGATGGATAGTGTGATTGCTTTTTTCATAATAGAAGTTTTTAATGTTTCTATTTATACAATACCAACGACCGTGCCATATTTGTAAAGTGCTGATATACAATATGAAAAAAGATTTTGTTGTTTGCTATCATAAAAAAAAGGAGCTATCCAAAAACATAAAATCCGTCTTTTTAACTAAAAGACGGATTTTAAAAACAAACCAACTCAAACTTATTAATAAAATATATTACATTATATTTGAAGCAATCATCATGCCATAACATATTTAAAAATATGTTTGTGATTTATTTAACAATAAATTGCACTATATTTTCTCAGATAAATAAGCGGCTGTATAAGATTTTTTGTTTTTAGCGACCTCTTCTGGAGTTCCTTGGGCAATCAAGTCGCCACCTTTTTCACCGCCATCAATTCCCAAGTCAATCACATGATCGGCGCACTTAATTAAGTCCATATTATGTTCTACTACAATTACAGTGTGGCCTTTGTCTAACAATGCATAAAAAGACTTTAATAATTTATTAATATCATGAAAATGTAAACCTGTAGTTGGCTCATCAAATATAAAAAGGGTCTTTTCTTTGGTGGTCCCTTTAATTAAAAAGGAAGCTAATTTAATACGTTGTGCTTCTCCACCCGAGAGGGTAGAAGAGCTTTGTCCTAATTGTACATACCCCAAACCAACATCTTGAAGCGGTTGCAACTTGTTGGTAATTTTAGTTTCTCCATTGGTACTGAAAAAGTGGATCGCATCCTCTACCGTCATCTGTAATACGTCGTGGATATTTTTTTTATGAAACTGAACTTCTAATACTTCTTTTTTAAACCGTTTTCCTTTACAAGCATCACATTCTAAATGAACATCTGCCATAAATTGCATTTCTATAGTAACTTCACCTTCACCTTTGCATTTTTCACAACGACCACCATCAACGTTGAACGAAAAATGTTTGGGTTTATACCCTCTAATGTCAGCTAATTTTTGTTTTGAAAATAAACTTCTAATATCATCATAGGCTTTGATGTATGTAACAGGATTGGATCTACTAGAACGTCCAATGGGGTTTTGATTTACAAATTCTACATTTTTAATACTTGAAAAATTCCCTTCTAATTTGCTAAATTGCCCAGGCTTTTCGCCATAACCACCAACTTCTTTTAAAATGGCTGGATATAATATTTTTTTTACCAAAGTACTTTTGCCACTACCAGAAACACCAGTAATAGCTGTAAAACAACCCAAAGGAAATTGAACATCTATATTTTTTAAATTATGCTGTCTGGCACCAAATAATTGGATACTGTTTTTTGAGGTTCTTCTTTGTGCTGGGATTTCAATAGAAAGGGTTCCGTTTAAATATTGAGCCGTTAGTGAGTTTGATTTTAATAAATTTTTATAATTCCCAGAAGCAACAACTTCACCTCCAAAACTTCCAGCTTCAGGACCGATATCGATAATTTCGTCTGCTGCTTTCATAATGTCCTCGTCGTGCTCTACGACGATGACTGTATTGCCTAAATCTCGTAACGACTTTAATACTTCAATAAGTCGTTCTGTATCTTTTGGATGTAGACCAATACTTGGTTCGTCTAAGATATACATAGATCCAACTAAACTACTTCCTAATGAAGTAGCTAGATTGATTCGTTGTGATTCGCCACCAGACAGGGTATTGGATTTTCGGTTAAGTGTTAAATAATTTAAACCAACTTTGTTTAGAAATTCCAATCGATTGTTAATTTCAATTAAAAGTCTTTTAGCAATTTCTTTATCGTATTTATTAAGTTTTAGATTTTTAAAAAAAGCGGTTACTTTTTCTAGCGGTAATTCAACTAATTCTTGTAGGGAAGTTCCATTAATTTTTACATAACTAGCTTCTTTTCTCAAACGTTTCCCTTTGCAGGTGTTGCATATGGTTTTACCACGATACCTGGAGAGCATTACTCGGTTCTGAATCTTATAGCTTTTTGAGGTCAATTCTTCAAAAAAATCATTTAATCCTCTAAAGTGTTCATTGCCTTCCCAGACCAATAGCTTTTGATCTTCAGATAATTCAAACCAAGGTTTATGGATAGGGAAATCAAATTTATAAGCGGCATTTACTAGTTGGTCTCGATACCAACTCATAGATTCGCCTCTCCATGGAAAAATAGCATTTTCAAAAACAGATAATGCAGTATTTGGAACTACTAAATCACTGTCAATACCAATAACATCACCATAACCTTCACAAGTTTTACAAGCTCCGTAAGGATTGTTAAAACTAAATAAATGGATGTTTGGGCTTAAAAATGAAATTCCATCAGCTTCAAAACGGTTATTAAATACCGTTAGAGAAGAATTTGAAATATTTTCGATCTGAAGTTCACCTTTTCCTTCAAAAAAAGCAATCTCTACGGCATCTGCCAATCTATTTAGAAAATCTTCATCATTCTTAGTAATAATACGGTCTACTACTAAATAGATTTTTTTTGGCAACTTTTCGCCTTTTAAATCGTCGAGTCTAACAATGCGATCCCCCAACTTAATTCGGGCATATCCTTGTTGTAATAGCGCGAGTAATTTATTTTCAATGGTTCGCCCTTTTTCTAATATGATAGGAGCTAGAAGGAGAAGTTTTTCACCTTCCTTAAATTCTTTTAAAAAATTAATAACATCGGTAACATTATCTTTCTTTACTTCTTTTCCAGAAATTGGAGATATGGTTTTACCAATTCGAGTGTACAATAATTTTAGATAGTCGTAAATTTCGGTTGTAGTACCAACTGTTGAACGTGGGTTGGTTGAATTTACCTTTTGTTCGATTGCAATTGCAGGAGAAATTCCCTTAATAGAGTCTACCTTAGGCTTATTAAGCCGACCTAAGAATTGTCTGGCGTAGGAAGATAAACTTTCCACATAACGTCGTTGTCCCTCTGCATAAAGGGTGTCAAAAGCCAAACTTGATTTTCCGCTTCCAGATAAACCAGTAATCACAACCAGTTTATTTCTAGGGATAACTACAGAAATATTCTTCAGATTGTGAAGTTTAGCTCCCTGGATTACTATATTTTTTTTAATATTTATGGAATCAATATTCAAGCTTTTATTCTAATATTTAGTAGTGAATTTTGCAAAGATAACATTTACAAATTGAGATTTATAATAAGGTTCATTAATATTTTTTATTGAAAATAATTGTTTTTTTTTGCAATTGTTAATCTATTGTTATTATATTTACCCCTGAGAATAACCATAAAATCTTTTTTGCCTATAGCATAATATTACTTTTTTAAATAAAAATTAGATCACAACAAGCATATGGAATCGTATGTTTTGTAAACTATTTAAAAGTACTGTTATGATAAAAAAAGAATCTACAGATGCACAATTGGTTAGTGCCTACATGAATGGCAACGAACAAGCAATAAGCGAATTAATAACCCGTCACAAACAAAAAATATATAGTTTTATATATTCAAAAGTATTTGATAGAGATATTTCTGAGGATATTTTCCAAGATACTTTCATTAAAGTTATTAATACTTTAAAAAGAGGTGCCTATAATGAGGAAGGTAAATTTATCCCTTGGGTAATGCGTATATCACATAATTTAGTCATCGATCATTTCAGAAAAAACAATCGAATGCCAAAGTTCGAAAACAACACTGATTTTAATATTTTTTCAGTACTTCATGACGGCTCCTTGAATGCTGAAAAATCAATGATAAAAAAACAGGTAGAAGGTGATTTAAAAAAAATCATACAGGAGTTACCTGACGATCAAAAAGAAGTACTGTTAATGCGTATTTACAAGGAAATGAGTTTTAAAGATATCAGTGAAAAAACAGGTGTTAGTATCAATACCGCTCTTGGTAGAATGCGATATGCATTAATCAACCTTCGTAAGGTTATTGACAAGCATAATATTGTATTGACAAATTAATACAATAATAAATATTTTGATGCGTTATTAAAAAAGATAACCTTGAAATACTTATTATATGCAAAAAATGTACTCTGGAATTTCACGTTCGGAACACGTGAATGAAAACCTAGTTCCAAAAGAAGAAACAATTAAATTTCTTCTGGATTATTCAAAGGCTTTAAGTGTTATAAATTATAATAAATTGAAGTTTGAAGCACTTCTAAACTAAACTTTGTAAAACCTCGAATTTTTTCGAGGTTTTTTTAGTTGTTTAATTTTTTAAGAATAGACTTTCTTCCAATTTTTTTTGTGATAATATCTTTGTCAATGTCCCAACCTCTCGCGGGTGAATACTCTCTACCATAAAATATTATTTGTAAATGTAATTTATTCCATAAATTTTTTGGAAATAATCTTTTAGCGTCTTTTTCGGTTTGAACCACATTTTTACCATTAGTCATTCCCCATCGATACATTAATCGATGGATATGTGTGTCTACAGGAAATGTTGGGATATTAAAAGCTTGTGATAAAACCACGCTGGCCGTCTTATGACCCACTGCTGGTAATGCCTCCAAATCTTCTAAATTAGTTGGGACTTTTCCCTGATGTTTGTCAATTAATATTTTTGATAATCCATAGATACCTTTTGATTTCATTGGCGATAAACCAACCGGCCTAATAATAGTTCTAATCTCTTCTACTGACAATTTAATCATATCATAAGGATTATCCGCCATATTAAATAAAATAGGGGTAATTTTATTTACTCCTTTATCGGTACTTTGTGCAGACAATAAAACAGCAATTAATAGGGTGTATGGATCTTTATGGTCAAGTGGGATAGGAGTTTCAGGATAAATACGTTCTAATGTATTTATTATATAAACTATTTTTTCTTGTTTCGTCATTTATGTATTTTTACACAAAAGTAAAAAAATGAATACACTAAAAGTAGGTGACAAGGTCCCAAATTTCACATCGACAGATCAAGATGGGAATACCATACAATTTAATGATTACCAGGGTAAAAAGCTAGTGGTGTTTTTTTATCCTAAAGCGAGTACTCCCGGATGTACTGTTGAAGCCTGTAATTTGCGTGATAACTTCGAGTTACTCAAAGAAAAAGGCTTTGAACTTTTGGGAGTTAGTGCTGACAATCAAAAAAGACAAACTAATTTTAGAAATAAATATAATTTTCCATTTCCTTTGTTAGCAGACGAGGATAAAGAAGTAATCCATGCTTTTGGAGTTTGGGGCTTAAAAAAGTTTATGGGTCGTGAATATGATGGTATTCATCGAAAAACATTTCTTATCGATGAAAAAGGCTTCGTTATGAGGGTTATAGATAAAGTAAAGACTAAGTCGCATGCTTCTCAAATATTAGAAGAAAACGAATAAGTACTATCTAGAGTAACCGAAAAGTTCTTTTTGTTTAATTATTTCAGAAACACCTTCTGGAAGAAGTTTTTCCCAACCTTCGTCATTATTTTTAATCATTTTAAGTACAGTACGAGAAAAAATATTAAGATGGTCCTTGTCAAAATCTTCGATGTCAACCACCTTTCCATTGTATTTAAAAAACTTATAGAGTTCTTTCATTCGTGGGTGTACTTTCAGGTTGTCACTATTGGTGTATTCACCCGTATCTGGATCTAACATCGGGTAAACATAAACTTTAAGATCTTTAAAGAATAATTTTCCAAAAGCTTCTAAAATACCACCACTTAGGTGGCGATAATACTTTTCATCAAAAATATCAATCATATTATTTACTCCTAGAGCTAATCCCATTCGTTTTTTTGTATAAGCCGAGAAATACTCAACTAATTTATAATATTCTTGAAAGTTTGAAATCATAACCGTATGACCTAATGAACATAATAATCTTGCACGAGACATAAAATCTTCTTCATTAATTTCTCCTTCAGCTCTCAAATTAGACAAGGTAATCTCAAAAATAACGATGGTTTTATCTTCATCGACCTTTTTTTCTTTTTTGAAAATATCTAATGATTTTTCGTACATATCAATATTAACCTTAGTTACAGGTCTAAAACTACCTCTTAAAGCCAAGATATTCTTTTTGTACAATATAGCTGCAGGCAATATGTTTTTACCATCTGGTCCAAACATAACAGCTTGAGTCATTCCGTTTTTAATTAGCTGTAAACTCATTAATCGATTATCAACTTCACTAAATTGCGGTCCTGAGAAATTTATAGTATCAATTTCAATTTTATCTTGATCAATATGATCATATAAATATCGAAGCAATTTTTTTGGTTCGTTAAATTTATAGAATGCACCGTATATTAGATTAACACCTAGCGTACCAAGAGTATTTTGCTGCAGTGTGGCTTCGTTTTCGTGGAAACGAATATGTAATACAATTTCATTATAATCACCGTCTGGCTCTACTTGGTATTTAATACCAACCCATCCATGTCCTTTAAATTTTTTAGCAAAATCAATGGTAGCTACTGTATTGGCATACGAAAAAAATAGTCTATCAGGATGTTTACTTCTTGGAAGTCGTTGTTCAATTAAATTAATTTCATGGCTAAGCATTGTTTTTACACGCGACTCAGTAACATATCGGTTGTCTTCTTCTATTCCATAAATAGAATCGCTAAAATCCTTATCATAGGCAGACATGGTTTTAGCTATCGTTCCAGAGGCTCCACCAGCTCTAAAAAAATTTCGAACGGTTTCTTGACCGGCACCAATCTCAGCGAATGAACCATAAATATTTTCATTCAAGTTAATTCTAAGAGCTTTACTCTTTGTGGATGGAATATTTTCAAAATCTTTTTCTCCTGAAATAGTAATCGACATGTTGTTTTATTTTCTGGAAACAAAGTTAATAAATACCTTAGTTAAACAAAATAAATACTGTTATTTTTGTAGGATGAATTCAAGTTTAACAATCACTTTTCTTGGAACTGGAACTTCGCAAGGAATTCCTGTTATTGCAAGTGAACACCCAGTTTGTAAAAGCAACGATTTAAAGGATAAAAGACTTCGTGTTTCTATTTTAATATCATGGGATCATTATAATTACGTAATTGATTGTGGACCTGATTTTAGACAACAAATGTTAAGAGCAAACTGCAGCAAAATTGACGGAGTTTTACTAACGCATGAGCACAATGATCATACGGCGGGTATTGATGATATTAGACCTTTTTATTTTAAACAAGGTGCTATTTCTTTTTTTGCTCAGAAACAAGTTTTTAAAAATTTACACCAACGATTTTCTTATATTTTTGAAACTGAACATAAATACCCAGGTTCTCCAACTTTAAATGAAATTGAAATTTCCAAATCGAGTAGTTTTCAAGCAGGAGGGAAGCAAATAATTCCTGTTGAGGTATTGCACGGGTCATTACCAATATTAGGATTTAGAATAGATGATTTTACATATCTAACAGATGTAAAGACCATAGCTGAAGAGGAACTTGATAAAATTAAAGGCACTTCTATATTGGTGATCAACGCGCTAAGAAAAGAAAAACATCATTCGCATCTTTCTTTAGATGAAGCACTAGAAATTATAACTATAATTAATCCAAAAAAAGCCTATTTAACTCACATTAGTCATTTATTGGGTTTTCATTCAGAAATTGAAAAAGAACTTCCTGACAATGTATTTTTAGCTTACGATACACTTAAATTAACTCTATAAAAAATGAAACGTACTTTATTTATGTATTTATTTTTATTTACGCTACTGTTTGTAATATTCCAGTACATGAATGAAAAAAAAATATTCGAAAAACAAGAAAATAAAATTGAAAAACAAAGAAATACTATTTCTAATCTAAAAAATGAGTTGTTAACACTTAAGGACTCCCTAGAGGTTTTGTCAAATGAAAATTTAAGTTGTAACTATTTTACACTTCAAGGAAACGAAAATGCAATGTCGTATGTTGAAAAATTGGGTTTTGAGTCACTAGAAATTGAAAGCCAGGTATCAGAATATATATATGACCAAAATTTAGTAAAAGAAAAAAACTATCTGATTCCCTACGAGGGGATGAATGGTAAGATGAAAATAAATAAAATTAAATTTCTTAATCACAAATGGATTATCGCTGATTTTACTGATGGTCGGTATTGGGGAGAAATGATTTTAGAGTATTATGTTACAAAAAAGAATAAAATTGAATTGAATCAAATTTCATCTTTACTGTATCCTTCGTTCTAGCTTAGCTATTTTTCTCTAACCAATTTTTAAAATCATAAAAATTTTGAGGGGAAACGCCATGACCTACAGGAAATTCGTTGTATGTAAGATCGGGTACTATATTAGAAAGAAAATGTTTTGTTTTTCTAGCCCATTCTACAGGTATTACCTGGTCTAAAGTACCATGTGAAGAATAAATATTCAAATTTTTGAAGTCATTTTCATGATAATCTTCTTTGAGGATTCCTTCGTTTACATAACCACTTAAACCAATTATGTTCTTTATTTTTTTAGGATAACTCAGAGCAATTGATAATCCCAGGATAGTTCCTTGACTAAAACCCAAGAGGGTTATGTTATTTTTATCCACTGGATATTTTTCAATAATTTCATTTATGACACTAACAACCCTATCTCTGGAATTTATAGCTTGATTGTCGTCACTCCATTTTCCGTCTACATTATCAAAATGGATGGCATACCAGGCATTACCATGAGGATTTAAACCGTAGGGTGCCTTTAATGAAATTATAGCATATTTGGATGGTAATTCAGATGCAAAAGAAAATAAATCATTCTCATCGCTGCCATAACCGTGGAGCATTATAATTAGTGGGGCATTTTTAGGATCGTTTAAATTTGAAGCTCTGTATTGGTGTTCTAATTGTAATTGTTGTTTTTCCATTTATTGATTTAAAAAATTAAACCATTTTTGAAACAGATCAGTAATAATGGGGATTCCTTTTTGTTTCCCTGTAATTGCCATAATTAGAGAGTATGTCCAGGAAAAAAAACAAGCAACCCATATAACTTGACCACTAAAAAACAAAAAGGAATTGCCTTTTATAAAAGTGGTGGAAATAAATAATAGGATCACTAAACCAAACATATTTTTGATATGGTAACTTACCAATTTGTCTTTTTCTTCCATATTTAGAATATAGGCAATTATTAAACCTATAAATGATAAATAAGCCAATATTGCTTTATAATTTGATTTGTTTTTCATTAATTTAAAATCATTTTTTTGTTGGCAATAACACCGTAAACCTTACCTTTTAGTTGACGGCCAAGAAGCGCTGAGTTTTTTGATTTAGATAAGATATTCTTTTCGTTAAACACCCATTGTTCCTCAGGGTTAAATAAAGTAATGTCTGCATTATTTCCCTCATCAATACTGTTTATTTGAATTTTAAAATCTTCTTTTAAACCAGTTAAATACTTTATAGTTTTTTCAATGTCTAAGGTGTTATTTAGGGCTCCAAAACAACTTTCTAAACCAATACTTCCATAGAGAGCTTGATCAAATTCAATTTTTTTATTTTCAATATCGATTGGATTATGATCACTTGTAACCGCATCAATAGTTCCCTCATTTAATCCTTTTATGAGGGCCTTTATATCTTTCGCGGTTCTGAGTGGTGGTTGTAATTTATAGTTTGAATCAAAGTTTTCTAAAACATCATCCGTCAAAATAAGATTGTTAATGGATACGCTAGAAGTAACATTTAAACCTTTACTTTTCGCATCTTTAATTAAAGCAACTGATTTTTTTGTTGAAATAGTAGGTATGTGTAGTTTTCCTCCCGTGTATTCGAGTATATATAAATCCCTAATAATTTGAAGTTCTTCTGCTAAATTTGGTATCCCTTTTAGACCCAATTTGGTGCTATTGGTATCTTCATTTACATTTCCTTGTTTAGCTATAGAGCTTTCAAAAGGAAAGGATTGTATCAGGCCATCAAAGGTTTGAGAATATTGCAATGCTATTTTTAGTAGATTTGGATTTTTTACGGGAGTCTTATAGTCATAAAAACAGCTAGCTCCTTCGTTCTCCATATCAAATAATTCTGCTAAATCTTTACCGTTGGACCCTGTTGTTAATGCTCCTACTGCATACAAAGAAACAGCGTTATTATTGGCTTGCGATTTTAAAAAATGGATTGTAGATTTATTATCGGTTACTGGATTGGTATTGGAATTAACTGCTACATGCGTAAATCCGCTTTTTGCAGCTGTTATCAAACCATTTTGTAGGGTTTCTCGCTCCTCAAAACCTGGTTCGCCAAAAGAAACACTGGTATCAAACCAGCCTTGAGAAAGATGGAGGTTGGGTAATCTTATCTCTTTAAATTGATCACTATTTGAGATTGTTTTCGCAATTTTAGTAATCTTTCCTTTTTCAATTAAAACATCTCTTTTTTTAAGATGATGTTTTGTTGATGCGTCAACAATAATTGCAGCTTTAATTAAAATATTCATTTGTAAAATTTTAAAATAACCAATTCTATTAAAAGAAACAGTAGTGCTAAAATAACAAACCATTTCCAAAAACTATTAATTTTATTATCCAGAGCTATATTATCAAACAAATCACCCACATTATTATACAGATTTGTATTGTCCCAATTATTGGGATTGGAATAGGTTAGAATGCTTTCTTGTCTATCAAAATTATAACTAACTTTATCAATAACTATATCATCCTTAGTAATGGAATAGTTTCCAGCATTGGAAGGGTTGTTTTCGGTAGCTATGTTTACCTGATTTTTCTTAGTTTGTTGTAATGGAATAAACGTATTTAAACTATCAGATATTTTAAGAATTTCATCTTGCTTTAAAGAAATAGAAATCGAATATAGGTTTTGTTCTCCAATTTCATAATAAAGCTTTGGTAATGCTAAACTTTGTTTGGCCATATTATAAAATGTGGGCACAATAAGAGGAGAGTTCTGAAAATTTGAATTTTGTAAATTGATGGCTGCGGTGGAAGTATATATATGATTCTTTCTTAATAAAAAAGGTTTTGAATCTTCAAAACTCAATACTTTCTGTACAGATGAGTTTAAATTGAAAAAGGAATTAACTATTGGATATTGGAAATTAATAATTTCTTTTTCAAAGACATTTTTGTACAAAGGATTTTCAAATTCTATTTTGGTTATTTTTTTTTCTTTCTTATTAAAATTTGAAATGGCACCTAATTCTAGTGATGCGTACAATTGATTATACTGCTCAATAATAGCATTACTAGACGGAATTATTAATAGGGAGCCTCCTTGGTCAGTGTACAATTTTATGGCAGTAACTAACGACTCGGGAATTTGCTCTAATTCATTCAAAATAATAAAATTTTGAGAGCTAAAATTGGTATAGTTTAAGCTTTTAGAACCCTGTTGTGTAAAATTAAATTCATTTTCTTTAAAGATTCTCTTGAAATACTTATTATCAGTGTTGCCAATTTCTAAGACTTTTATCTTTTTTCTTAGATTGGTACTAAAATATAAGTTGTTGTCAAATTTTAAGTTAGGATCGGTAATCTCTAATTTTCCTTCGAATTTTTCATTATTATCGATCTCAAATACTACTTCTTTCTTTTTAATACTATTAATATCCTGACCAAAATTAACAGCGGTTTTAGCTATTAGTTTATTTTTGTTATAAAGTGAAATAGGAACTGTTTCTGGGATTAGACCTTGGCCGGTTATTATTACTTTAAGATTCACACTAGCTATATTTGTATTAGCTATAAAAACAGAATCAATATTAATATTAGAAACCTCTTGATACTTTAAAGCAACGATATCTAGGGTTATTCCATCCGGAACTTCAGGAAATTCCGATTTGGATTGGAAATCAGATATGTAAATGATTCGCTTTTCTGAATTATTGTTTTTAGTTGAAAAAAGTTGATTGGATTTAATAATTACTTCTTTAGGACTTAATTGTCTTTGAGAGTGATTAATAGTTAAAATATCGTTTTTAAAGTTTTGTGCGGAAGTGTTTCTTTTTGAAAAATCATTGGTTAACCAATTAATTTTATAATCATAAAAATCCTGCGAATATAATTTTTGTAGATGTGTTTGTAAGGATACTCCTTTTGTATCAATTAGTTGAGTACTAAATGAGTTATCAATATAGATCACTAATTCTTTATCATTTTTTAAAGCAGACTTTGAAGCTGAAAAGGGTTGGGAAAAAGCTAAGATAATACAAGAAAAAATAGCCATTCTTGTGAGGAGTATCAACCATTTCTTAAGCTGTGAACTTTTACGAGTTTTTATGCGAACTCTTTTTAAAAAATCAAGATTAGAAAATTCTAATTTTTTAAAACGCCTTAGTTGGAATAGATGAATAAAAATAGGAATAACTAGCAGAAATAGGGCGTAAAGAAGTTCAGGGTGTTTAAACTGCATTCCAATATTTATTTTGCAAATATAAACAATGCCACATAATAATTATGACTAGTTGTACAGAAAGGTGAAATTTAATTTAATTATGTACAACTACAATGATCTAAAAGTAGAATTAGATAATGTTAAAAAGCTCAGTGCTTATTATTTAATCAACTAAAAAGATTCAAAAACTCCCAAGCCAAATAATGCAAAATCATACTTAACAGGATCCTCTGCGTCTAAAATTCTTAAAGATTGATCCAGCTCCTTCAATGCTTTGGCATCATTTTGCTTTCGAGATATTAAACCTAGTTTTCTTGCTACATTTCCTGTATGTACATCCAAAGGGCAGGATAAAACAGACATTGGTATCGTATTCCAAATTCCAAAATCGACTCCACTAAAATCATTTCTTACCATCCACCTTAAAAACATATTGATTCTTTTTGCAGCAGAATTTTTTAGTGGATCACTTACATGTTTTTCTGTTCTAACTGGGTGCGGTAAACTAAAAAATAATTTTTTAAATTCATGAATAGCAAATTGCAATGAATGATCTTTTATATTGTTTTTGAATATGGATTCTAAACCACCATGATTTTTATAGATATTTTGTAGGGCAAATATAAAATAATTTAAGTCTTTATCATTAAAGGTTCGGTGCACAAATCCAGCGATGGATTGAAAGTCTTTTTTTGAATAATTCATCACAAATTCATAGGGAGAATGATTCATGCGAGTGAGCAAACGAGTGGAGTTAGTTATGATACTTTTTCTGTTTCCCCAAGAAATTGTAGCCACTAAAAAGCTTATGATTTCTATATCGTTTTTTGAGGCACCATATTTTAATAATTGGTGTGGAATTTGGATAGGGTCACTTTCAATAAATTTTTTGTTATTGTATTCTTTAACCTTAACATCAAGAAAATCTTTTAAATCATTCTGGTTCATGATCAGGATAAAATAATACCATCTTTCATTACTAATTTGCGATCTGCCATAGAAGCTAAACTATTATTATGGGTAACAATTACAAATGTTTGACCAAATTCATCTCTTAATTTGAAAAATAAATTGTGTAGATTTTCAGCACTTTCAGTATCTAAATTACCACTTGGTTCATCGGCTAAAATGATAGAAGGATCATTTATTAGTGCTCTAGCCACGGCAACCCTTTGTTGTTCTCCTCCTGATAGCTCGTTCGGTTTATGATTAATTCTATTACTTAAATTTAAAAATGATAAAAGTTCTTTCGCTTTTTTTTCTGCTACTGTTTTTGGAGTGTTTCCAATATATGCGGGAATACAAATATTTTCCAAAGCGCTAAATTCTGGTAGTAGTTGATGAAATTGAAAAACAAAACCTAAATTTTTATTTCTAAATGTTGCTAATTGTTGCTGATTTAGGGAGTCAATGTTTTGACCATCAATTAATAATGAGCTTTTTTCTTCAGTGCTTGAAAAATAATCTAAAGTTCCTAAAATTTGAAGTAAAGTTGTTTTTCCGGTTCCAGAGGCCCCGACAATTGATATAACTTCACTTTTTTTTATTTCCAGACTTACACCTTTTAATACATGTAATTCGTCATAAAACTTGTGTAAGTTGATCGCTTTTATCATACTAAAAATATTATGGTGTGAAAATACTATTTATAAGATGATTAGACAATTCAAATAGTTATGAATTGTGTTTAAAAACATTTTTTAGATTATTATAGTCTAAAAAGTAGGTCACTCGGATTGAAAAAGTATGTTGAGCGGTTTGTTGAAATAAATTATCTAAGCTATCTCCAAAATTAATATTGGATAAATCATCTTCGTTAAAAATTTGATTTCGGTAAAGAAATGAAACTTCACTTCCTGGAGCAAAACGCCACCTGAAGCTCAAGTCGATGTTCCAAATATTAAAATTTCTGTTTGGGTTATATTCGGAGATATCATAATCAAATTGGGTCAGAGTTCCATTTTGATTCAATAAAAAAAATAAATCATCACTGTAATCTGCGGTTCCCCAATAGTTTCTGAATCTTAAATCTATTGCTTTGTAGGGATCAAAGTTATAACTGGCCTGTAGCGAATTTTCTAGATTGGTAATAGCTCTTTGTCCAAAATAGATGTCCACGCCATTATCATCGATATAACCCCTATTATTATTACTTACGAACAGTTCTGTTTCCCATATCAATAATAAATTATTGGAGACACGAAATCTTGGCGTTAAACCTATCTTGTAATTGTGTTGCTCGTCATCAATATAATTTCTAAAACCAAGACTCAAATCAAAAGCAAATTTCTTTCTGAAGTCAGTAGATATCCAACTTGTAACTCTAAAATTTGGAGCGTATATAAAGTACCTGCCATCAATACGTGGTTCAAAATAGTCCTTTCTTTCGCTATTTAAATCGGCATCTACACCAAAAGCAAATCGATTGGCTGTGAAAAAAAAAGAATCTAAGCTCAAGTTGTTACCCGTCTGAACATCAGGCCTATAAAGTCTTCGGTGTCTGGCAGTTAAACTTATTTCATATTTATTAAATATTTTTGAGGGTTCAAATATTTCGTAGGAGATACCAGCAACAAAATTGTTATAATTATTTCTGAAATTAACTCCTAAATCATTAATATCTAATGTCGTATTAGCAAAATCATGTCCAACTCGATACCTGAGGTTTCCTTTGGTTCTAAACATATCAAATTCGGATTGAAAACCTGATTTATAACCATCTCCATCGTTAACATTACTAAAAATAGCCCTTCCAGAGGTTCTAAATCTATTCTCTTTATCGGCGATACTAAATACACCTGCCGTTACATTAGCATCTCTATAATCGCTACCATCCCTAAGTACATTTGTATTGATAAGAGATACCGATGAATTACCATTAAAAACTTGATCTACAACAAAAACATTATAATTTGTTATGGGTTCGATTAATTTTTTTTGAGTAGATCCTGTAACTGAATCTCTTATGGTTGCATAGGTTCGTTCTGTAATTGAATTTAAAAAACCAACACCCAATCCTTTTTTGGTTCTTCCGGAAACTTTTACGGCATTCAATATGTTTACATTCGATGGAGTTTCAATGATGGTTTCGTTGGGATTAAGATCTTCAATGGTACCAGAGGGTGGACCTCCTATACGCCTTGAAAAGAAAATTTCACCTTTATCAAATAACTCAACACCTTCTGTAAAGAAAGCTCTGTTTTCTTCAAAGGTTTGTTCAAAAGGACCTAGGTTAAGTCTAACCTCATCAAAGGCCGTTTGTCCAAAGTCTGGTACCAATGTTAGATCTAGGGTAAAACTATCACTGATTCCGTATTTTAGATCTAAGCCTGCAGTCACATCTGTTTCTGAGTTATTATCAAAGTTAGAAACGACTCCTTGTGCAAAGGGATAAAATGTTAATCTAACCGGTGGATTGATATTTTTGATACCAGTAACTAACCCATTATATAATTTTTCATTTCCTACTTTATTGTCAATAAAATTCCAACTGTGTGTTTCATTTTTATTTTTTAGCTCTCTGTAAAAATTTACACTCCAATCCTGCATTTCAATTTCTGGAAATCTTAAAGCGTTGTAGGGTATTTTATATTCTGCATACCATCCCTTGTTGTCTATGGATGTTTTACAATCAAAAACAACGTTGTAATTAAAATCTTCTTCATTTTGAGAATTTTTTGAATCTCCGATAGTTCCTGCACTAGTGACATAAAATCTGGTTTCATTTATGCCATCATTTAAAGTGTTTAAAGCAACATAAAATAGATCGGCCTGAACAAAAACCTCATCTCTTTGACTTAATTGACGTAGGATTTTATCAGGGTTTGGATCAAACATGAAGACCGCAATATAAACAGCATTATCATCGTAAGCCATTTTTACTAATGTCTGGTATTCTTTACTTATCAATCCTTCATTTCCTGGTTCAAACATATTAAAGTCGGATACAGCAGGTAACGATTTCCATAAATCGTCATTTAAAATGCCATCAATTTTTGGGGGGTTATTTATCCTATTAGCTACAATTTCTTTTTTTTCTTGAGAAAAAAAAGAGGCGGTACTTGATAGGGTAAGCATTAAGAATAATAGATGACGCATTATCTTTCGAGAAATTATACTTAACAAAATGTTATTAGTTTTTCAAAACTAAGACTATCCTTCTTTTAGTATTACTAACAAAAAGTTAAAAAGTATTTACTTTTTAGCTAATACTATGATTAATTGTAAATTTAAAAAAAAATGATGATGGAAAAAGCAGTTTTTGCTGGTGGTTGTTTTTGGTGTACCGAGGCAATTTTTCAGAGAATACATGGAGTTATAAGTATAAAGCCAGGGTACACAGGTGGCACTATAAAAAATCCTTGTTATCGGGAGGTTTGTTCTGGACGTACTGGACATGCCGAGGCAGTTCAGATTGATTATGAACATCAACTGGTTTCTTTTGAAAGTTTACTAGAAATATTTTTTGCAACCCACGACCCTACAACTTTAAACAGGCAAGGGGCTGATATTGGAACTCAATACCGAAGTGGAATATTTTATACCTCAGCTACACAAAAAATGATCGCTAAAAAGTTTATAGACCAATTAAATAAAAGTCATTTTTTTAAAGCCCCAATTGTGACCGAAATTACTCCCTTAGACTTGTTTTATGATGCTGAAGAAGATCATCACGATTACTACAATCAAAACTCTGAACAGCAATATTGTGATTATACCATTACTCCGAAAATTGAAAAAATAAAAAAAATATTTTCAGATAAATTAAAGTAAAAATTATTTAAAAATAGGAGGGGTCTTACCATTATTTTCTTGGCAATTTAAAATGAACAAATATAAATTATTAAAAAAAGGAATATTACTAGATCTAATAGGAATGGCCACTTTGTTAGTTCCATTTTGGGGGAATATTTTAGATTTAGTATGGGCACCGTATGCTGCTTCTCAAATGAATAAAATGTACCGCGGTACTAAAGGTAAAATCGCCGCTGTTATTGTTTTTTTAGAAGAAATAATTCCAGGCTTAGATATTATTCCGACATTTACGTTGATGTGGCTCTATACTTTTGTTTGGAAAAAAAACGTACCAGATGATTCAGAAACTATAGTTAACAAAAAAAGCCCCTAATGGGGCTTTTTTTTAACTTAAATGCAATTTATTGTACTTCTACCTCAAAAGAAACTTCTACATCAGTTTCTCCTCCTGCATTGGTTATATCACCCTCGCTAACGCCCTCGCCATCTTTAGTAGGTTCATGTCTTAAAGTTATGGTAATGGTTCCATTTGCTGTATCAGATGTTTGAAAATTTACAGTTAACCCAATTGGGTTTCCTTCACTATCAGTATCATTGTAAGTAATCGTACCTAAATCATTATTATAGCCATAAAAAACTTGATGTTCTAAAGCTTCTTCTAATACCTCTTGAGTAATATCCTCATAAGGATCTTCTAGTTCATTTCTAAACTCCACAGTACCTGTGTACAAAGTGCTATTACTAAATACACCACTTACTACTGTTACTGGAGCGTTAGGCCCTTCACCGTCATTATCTGTAGAGGTTAAAATTACTTGAGCTCCAGATTCAGGTGTAAAAGTGGCTATAACTGTCGTTATTACTTCTTCTTCATTTACTGGTTCTGGTGCGGCATCGTCATCGCTTGAACAAGCAACAAATAGGAGTGTAAAAAGTGTAATTGATACTAGTTTAAAATAATTTTTCATTTTTTTGATTTTTAATAGTTAAATTTAATTTGAATAGTAATATTTCTTCCGGTATCATCAGCATAATACCTTAGTCTATTTAAATATTCTCTATAGGTGGTGTCGAACAGGTTGGTGACTCCTAACATTAAATTTAAATTCATTTTTTCATTGAATAAAAAAGTCACATCACCGTATAAATGAATTAGTTGGAATGCATTGGGAGGCGTACTTATGTCAACTTCTACGTATTCTTCAGTAGTTGGAATATAGGTTTCGAAATTATAATTAGGGTACCTATTTTGTTTACCTGCCCACTCATGAGCTAAACGTACGTTTAAATGATTCCATTTTTTTAATTTATAATTAAGTGCGTTATTTAATTTAAATGTAGGAATATCGATTAATGGAATATCTTCTTCTGTATTTTGTCCATATACATAAGACAAACTTGAATTCAAGCTCCAAGATTCTGTAAATTGATAATCAAAGCTGGTGTCAACACCTACCAGTAGTGCATTGGTTTTAAAATACTCCCATACTGGAAAAGCGCCACGAATAGTTGATTGCGTACCAGTGGGTTTTAAATAGATAAAATCATTGATTTGATTGCTAAAGGCATCTATATTTAAATTTATTTTGTTGTTCTCTAATTGATAACTGAGTCCAACCCTGTTCGATAGCTCTTTAGTTAATCTTAAATCTCCTAATTCTATTCGTGCAGCGGAATGGTGTAATCCGTCACTAAATAATTCTGATGCATTTGGTGGTCTAGATGATAAACCATAAGCTAAAGTAAGATTATTGTTTTTATTAATGGTATAAATAAGACCTGCAGATAAGGATATATTATGATAGGTAAAGGTCGGGTTTGTTAAGAGTTGTGTTCCCAAGTCGTTCACTACAAAATCACTAAAATCCTCGTTGTAACCTCGTTCTTCCCATCTACTAGTAATGTAATATTTTTGAGCATCAATAAAATTATAATCATAGCGAATACCAAGATCAGCTGCTAGCTTATCATTACAGGTAGTATTCCATATCCCATAAAAACTAAAATCCGTTTTCTCATAATCAGGGATGAGTCTTCTTACACCAGTTTCTGGGTTGGCAATATTTTCTTGATATTTACCAGTTACTCCCAAATAAATTTTTGAGTCGTCGAACTTATCAATGATTAAATCTGATTTTAAATTTTGTGTTATTAATTTAAGATCTACCGCTGGTTTGTCTCTATCATCTCCAATTCTTTTATCAAATTCAAATCGATGGTTATTTTGATAATCATACTGGACAGAAAGCTTACCTAGAGTGCTAAAACGTTTATAAAAGTTTATTTTACCTAATAAATGAGCCACTTCTTGTTTTGGTGAATTGATCGCATACGAAAAATCATCTATAATGAGCGGTTCTTCGTTATCGATTGCATTGACCAAATCTCCTACATTTCCAATATGGGAGGCACTTAAAATGCCCATGGTATTATCTATATAACTGAGATTGGCTTCAAAACCATATTCAAATTTTTGATAGCCCATGATTATATTACTTGAAAAACTTTTTGCTCCAGTATTGGTTAAATTATAATCTGGAGACTTTAAATCTCCATTTTGTTTGTAACCTATATTTCCATTTGCGAACCAACCGTTCTTAAAACTTTTAGAAAGCATACTGTTAAGGTTATATCCCTTGCCATTACTCTGAAAACCTACTATAGTTTTCCCAAACAAGGTGTCTTTATTTAGGTATCGTTGTGGTTTTAAAACCACAATACCTCCAATAGCATCTCCTGCATAAGCCAATGCATTGGACCCTTTAATGATAGTGATGTTTTCAATCGCATTGATATCAATATTAGGAGCATGTTCGATACCCCATTCTTGATCTTCCATACGGACATTATTATTCATAATAGTAATTCTGCTACTATGCAATCCGTTAATCACGGGCTTCACAATTTTATTTCCTGTGTTTATGGAGGAAACCCCTTTAGCTTGTTTTAAAATAGTTCCTAAACTTTCAGAACTAAAGTTGTCAATTGTTTTTTTATCTATTTTTTCCTTTTGGGCAGAAATAGCACCAATATTTGAATTATTTCCTTTAATGGCTATCATTTCAAGTTCTTCAATATGATGTTCTAAATAAATGGCAATTTGTAAATCATCTTTAATATCAATTTCCAGAGTTTTTTTATCACACGCAATATGTGAAACGATGAGTTCAATAAAACTCTCGCAAAGGTTGTTGATAATAAATTTTCCATTACTATCTGAAATTGTATGAAGCTGTGAATTTTTAATTTGTAAGGTTGCGCCAACAATAGGTTCTCCATTATGAAAATCTAAAACATACCCTTCTAGGGAATGATTGCAATTTTGGCTATACATTACACAGCTAAACAATAAAGTAATGATGATACAATACTTCATATTTATGAATAACTTGATACTGTGAATTGAGTAGGCTTGCGATTTCGTAAAATCTAACACAAACCAATAGATGAAATTAGGTAGATGACGCCGGTGGACCTCTCAGAGAATAAGATAAATGCTGATGATTGTATTTGAAATTATAATACTCAAAATTTAGTTGCTTGTCAAAATTTATTTTTAAGAATTCAACATACTGTGGTAATTGATGGTCAGTGGAATTTAACTTGAAATCACAAACCGAACATTCAATTTCATGTTCATGAATATGAGTGGAATTTTCAAAACAATAATTTTGTTCGTGATTTTCAAATACATGAACCAATTGAAAAAAAGAGGGAAGCAGCACTATTACAATTAAAAGTAGTGCTGAAAGATTAAGTAAAGATTTTATTTTTTCTTTATTTATCATTAATCAAGAAACCTAATTTCATTCTTTTGATCATTTTTTTTTCAAAATCCCAAAAGAATTTAAACTGACCAAAAAGCCATCCAAATATAACTAAAAGAATTTGATAAAATATAAAACCAACTACGATGTATAATATCCAATAAAGCACAGGTTGTAAATTCTCTTTTGTAATACCTATTAATTTTAAGACAGGTCTACCAATAAAAACACTACTACTTCCAGTAACTGCAAAAACTATAAAAACTCGTATCATTTCCCATCGATAGGTTAACTTCCATTTTTTTTCTAGTTTTTTAAAAAGGAATAAAGCGACTCTTAACAAAATAAAACTTATTACTAAAGTGGTAATGATTTTAATAAATAATATTTTTATATCCAACAAGGTTGCAACTTTATAAGCAGAGTATAAAATACCATAAATACCAAAAAGAGGAAATAGTAATTGCCAATTTGAGGTAATTTCCCAATGTTTGTTAAAATTCCTAAGAATAAATAATTGGTTACTAATATGATTTTTTAACGAATTCAAAGATTTAGGATTTAAAAAAAATTAATTAATAAATAACATAAAAAATTTTATAATAATATACTTTTAATTTGATCTGCTAATTCAATTCCTATTCGATCCTGCGCTTCGTTAGTAGCAGCACCAATATGAGGTGTCAATGATAATTTTCCATTCATTAATACTTTAATTGCCGGTGTTGGTTCATTTTCAAAGGTATCAATAGCCGCAAAAGAAAGCTTATTGTTTTCTACGGCTTCTATAAGTGCTACCTCGTCAATAACTCCGCCTCTTGCAGCATTGATAATAGCAGCGCCATCTTTCATTTTATTAAACTCCGTTTTTCCGAATATGTAGTCTTTTTGTGCAGGAACATGAACACTTATAAAATCACTTTCTTTTAAAAGTTGTTCAAATGGGATGGTTTGAATCTTAAAATCTAACTTTTGCTTATCATAAAATGTAACTGAAATTGTTGTGGTTTCCATAAATTTGTCGCTGGCAATTACTTTCATACCGCAGCCAATTCCAATTTTAGCAACTTCTTGTCCGATTCTTCCTAAACCAACAATACCAAGTGTTTTTCCTCTTAATTCGCGACCTCCACCATAATTTTTCTTCAGTTCTTTAAATTTTGAATCACCATCTAAAGGCATATTTCTATTTGAATCATACAGAAAACGAACGCCTCCAAATAAATGTGCAAATACCAATTCAGCTACAGAAGCAGAGGATGCAGCTGGTGTATTAATAACTTTAATGTCCTTACTTCTTGCATAATCAACATCTATATTATCCATACCTACCCCGCCACGACCAATAATTTTTATACTAGGACAAGAATCTATGATATCTTTTCTAACTTTTGTAGCGCTTCTAACCAAAATAACATCAATTTGATGATTATTAATGTATTCAATTAATTGTTCTTGTGCCACAGTAGTTGTTATCACTTCAAAACCTGCTTTTTCTAAGGAATCAATACCAGATTTCGAGACGCCATCATTTGCTAATACTTTCATAATTAAGTTGTATTAATAATTTTAATTTATGCTTTTTGTTCCAAGTTTTTCATTACATCTACAAGGATCTTTACACTTTCTAATGGTAAAGCATTATACATGGAGGCACGATATCCACCTACGCTTCGATGACCACTTAAGCCATTTATACCAGCTTCGTTCCATAATAAATCAAAGCGATTCGATAGTGAGTTGTCAACTAAATTGAAAGTGGCATTCATTTTAGATCGATCTTCTTTGTCAGAAACAAATCCTGTAAACAACGGATTTCTATCAATTTCTGAATATAACATCTCAGCTTTTATATTATTGATTTTTTCAATTTCTGAAATTCCACCTAAATTTTTTAGCCATTCCAATGTTAACATTGATACGTACACAGGAAAAACAGCAGGTGTGTTGAACATGCTGTCTTTACTAAGATGAACTTGGTAATCTAACATTGAAGGAATTGTTCTGGATACTTTACCAAGTATATCTTCTTTAATAATTACTAGCGTAGTTCCAGCGGGTCCCATATTTTTTTGGGCTCCAGCATAAATAATATCGAATCGTGAAAAATCTAGTTGTCTAGAAAATATATCACTACTCATATCACATACAATCGGCACTTCTGTTTTTGGAAACTTATTTATTTGTGTTCCAAAAATAGTATTGTTACTGGTACAGTGAAAATAGTCTGCGTCAGACGGAATTGTATAATTTTTGGGAATGTAGTTAAAATTTTTATCCTTAGAGGAGCCTACTTCGTCCAATTCCCCTAATAACTTTGCCTCTTTGATTGCTTTACTTGACCAAGTACCTGTATTTAGGTATGCAGCTTTGTTTTCTAGTAAGTTAAAGGCTACCATCAAAAATTCCATACTAGCTCCCCCTTGCAAAAATAAAGATTTATAACCTTTATCCTTAAGTCCCAATAATTCTAGACTTAAACTCCGAGCATTTTCCATTACCTCGACAAAATCGTTACTTCGATGAGAGATTTCAATAAGTGAAAGATTTAAATCGTTAAAATTTATTACAGCATCTGAAGCTTTTTGCATAACAGATTGCGGCAAAATACAAGGGCCTGCGCTAAAATTGTGTCTTTTCATTTTTTTAAAATTGCAATGCAAATATCATAAAATCAAAAATATTATTCGTTAAATTATTAATATTTTAATTAGCTAAATTTAAAAGAAAATCTAGCGTGTCTACATCATCTGCGTAATCCCAAAGATTTGGACTTTGAGAGTCACCAAAATTAACTTTTTGATTGATTTCCATGTTAGAAACGATACACTGAATATTTTCTTTCTCATGTTCTAACGTTTTTTTTAGGTCTGAAAGATTTTCGTAATATTCGTAAAATAAAACTGAAATAGGCGACGAAAAGTTGGTGTCTTCTTTTAAAAGTAAAAATTCATTGTCCAATAAGTTGATATTACTCATCAAATACACAGCTTTGTTATAATCATAATTATTGATGTATTTATGATCATTAATTATTTCTTTCCAGTAAAAAATTGCTTTAAAAAAAGTTTCAAAATTATAACCCTCAGGAATATAGATTTTTGATACATTCCTGCAACCCAAACCATAATATCTGAAAATGTCATCAGCCAAAGCAATTAATTCATGCTCAGTTTCATTACCAGACAAGATGGCTACTGAATTTCTGTTTTTCCTTATGATATTTGGGTATTTTCCAAAATAATAATCAAAATATCGCGCAGTATTATTACTTCCGGTAGCGATGACCGCGTCAAAATTCACAAGTTGTTCTGATGTAAAATTAATTTTATCCATAAAGGCCGGTTCTAATTCAATTAGGTAGTTTGCCAAAAAGGGTAATAATAATTTATCATTGCTCGAAAGTTTTGCGATTACATTGTTTCCTGAAATTAAAACAGATAAAAAATCATGAAATCCAACCAATGGTATATTTCCAGCTAGAATGATTGCAATTTTTTTATTGGAAGAGTTGTCTATATTGTATTGTGCAGTCCATTTTTGTAGATTTTTTTCAGTTAAACATTCTCCCCAGCTTTTAAATGCAAACTGAATATTACTTTCATTAAACCATCCGTTGTGAGATTTAGATTGTTTAATGAGTTCCACCATATTATTAAAATATAAATCGTTGTAGGGAATGTTTTCCTTTTTGAGATAATTATTGTCAGAGAACTGACTCATAAATTTCCCTAGTTTTGCAAAAGCCTGAATTCTATTTATTAATTGCATTTTATTTTTTGGTGTTAAAACTTAAGTTTTAAATTTGCACAAATTTAGAAAAAGTAAACGCTATGGCAATTATAATAACCGATGAATGCATAAATTGTGGTGCTTGTGAACCCGAATGCCCAAATAATGCTATTTACGAAGCTTCAGATGAATGGAAATTTGAAGAGGGAACTAATTTATCTGGAGCAGTTCTTCTGCCAAATGGTAAAGAGGTAAATGCATCAATAGAACAAGAGCCAATAAGTGATGAGGTTTACTTCATTGTTCCTGACAAATGTACGGAGTGCATTGGCTTCCATGAAGAGCCACAATGTGCTGCTGTTTGTCCAGTTGATTGCTGTATCCCTGATGAAGACGTCGTAGAAACAGAAACTGAGTTGTTATCTAAAAAATCTTTTTTGCACAGAGATGTATAACTATTATGGAGCTACATTCATTTTTGCTTTTTTATTCTTCCTAAGTATTTTTTTAATTACTAAATAAAAAGAATTGATTTCGAATCGATAATGTATATTTGCAGCCATTAAAAATTAAAAAATGAAAGCAGGAATAGTAGGATTACCAAACGTAGGAAAATCAACGTTATTTAATTGTTTATCGAATGCTAAAGCACAAAGTGCTAATTTTCCATTTTGTACTATTGAACCAAATATTGGCGTTGTTAATGTACCAGATCCAAGACTAGAAAAATTAGAAGAATTGGTCAACCCTCAGCGAGTTTTACCTGCAACTGTAGAGATTGTTGATATTGCTGGTTTAGTTAAAGGAGCTAGTAAAGGGGAAGGTTTAGGAAATCAGTTTCTGGGAAATATTCGAGAGACAGACGCCATTTTACATGTTTTGCGTTGTTTTGATAATGATAATATAATTCATGTTGATGGGAGTATAGATCCAATAAGAGATAAGGAGACCATTGATATTGAACTTCAGTTAAAAGACTTAGAAACTGCTGAAAAAAAATTAGATAAAGTTAAAAGAGCTGCTAGAACAGGAAATAAAGATGCTCAAAAGGAAGAAGTTGCATTGAATAAAGTTAAAGAAGGTTTAGAGGCAGGAACTTCAGTAAGAGCTATCGATTTAACTCCTTCAGAGCGAGAGGATTTTATTAATGCAATCCAGTTTATTACTGATAAACCCGTTATGTACGTTTGCAATGTAGATGAGGCCTCTGCAGCAAATGGTAATAAATACGTTGATAGAGTAAAAGATGCTGTTTCCGATGAAAATGCGGAGGTTATTTTTCTAGCTGTTGGAACGGAGTCAGATATTAATGAATTAGAAGAATACGATGAACGTCAGATGTTTTTGGAGGATTTAGGATTGGAAGAAGCAGGTTCAGCAAAACTCATTAGAGGTGCATATAAATTATTAAACCTACAAACTTATTTTACTGCGGGTGAAAAAGAAGTAAGAGCATGGACTATTGATGTTGGTTCTACGGCTCCCCAAGCAGCAGGGGTTATACATACCGATTTTGAAAAAGGTTTTATTCGTGCAGAAGTGATTAAATACAATGACTTTGTGAGTTATGGCAGTGAAGCAAAGGTTAAAGAAGCTGGAAAGTTAAGTGTGGAAGGTAAAGATTATGTAGTTGATGATGGAGATGTAATGCATTTTAGATTTAACGTATAACAACTCATATATTTTTCAACAATTTTAGTTGCATTATTGTTAATTACTTTCCTTTTTTTAGGCTTTAGATTTTCTACCTAAATTTTATATTAGCCAGGATACCTAAACTATGGCTCAACAACAATATACAGAAGACAATATACGGTCTTTAGACTGGAAAGAACACATCCGATTAAGACCTGGTATGTACATCGGTAAGTTGGGTGATGGATCCTCTCCTGATGATGGTATTTATATTCTTTTAAAAGAGGTTATTGACAATAGTATTGATGAATTCGTGATGGGCGCGGGTAAAACAATTGAAATTCGAATTAAAGAGAAGGAAGTTAGAGTCAGAGATTATGGGCGTGGTATTCCGCTTGGAAAAGTAGTTGATGTAGTATCAAAAATGAATACTGGTGGAAAATATGACTCCCGTGCGTTTAAAAAAGCTGTAGGATTAAATGGAGTTGGTACCAAAGCGGTCAATGCGCTTTCAAGTCATTTTAGGGTCGAATCAGTTAGAGATAACCAAATCAAATTTGCTGAATTTGAATTAGGTGAACTAAAAATAGACTCAGAAGTTGAAGAAACCTCAAAACGAAAAGGTACAAAAGTTAGTTTCATTCCGGACGAAAACATTTTTAAAAAATTTAAGTATCGTAATGAGTATGTCGTAAAGATGCTTAAAAATTATGTCTACTTAAATCCAGGTTTAACCATCGATTTTAATGGTGAAAAATACCATTCTGAAAATGGACTAAAGGATTTATTAGAAGAAAACATACCAACAGAGGACATGTTGTACCCCATTATCCATCTAAAAGGGGAAGACATAGAAATTGCGATTACTCATAGTAAATCACAGTACAGCGAAGAATACCATTCTTTTGTTAACGGTCAACACACTACACAGGGAGGGACTCATCAAGCTGCTTTTAGAGAGAGTATAGTTAAAACCGTTAGAGAATTTTACGGTAAAAATTATGATGCTAGTGACATTCGTAAATCAATAGTGTCAGCAATTGCTATAAAAGTGATGGAGCCAGTTTTTGAAAGTCAAACTAAAACCAAGTTAGGTTCAACTGATATGGGCGGTCAACTTCCTACAGTACGATCTTACATCAATGATTTTATAAAAACTAATCTAGATAACTTTTTACATAAAAATATTGAATCTGCTGAGGCTTTGCAACGCAAAATAATGCAAGCTGAAAGAGAGCGAAAAGATCTTACAGGAATTCGTAAACTAGCAAAAGACAGAGCTAAAAAGGCAAGTCTACACAATAAAAAACTTAGAGATTGTAGGGTACACTTAGGTGACATGAAAAAAGAACGTCGTCTAGAATCTACCTTGTTTATAACTGAGGGAGACTCAGCTAGTGGAAGTATTACCAAAAGTCGTGATGTAAACACACAAGCAGTTTTTTCTCTACGTGGTAAGCCGCTTAATTGTTATGCAATGAGTAAAAAAGTAGTTTATGAAAATGAAGAGTTTAATCTACTTCAAGCTGCTTTAAATATTGAAGAGGGTATGGAAGATCTTCGATATAACAATATTGTTATTGCTACCGATGCTGATGTTGATGGGATGCACATTCGATTGTTATTACTTACTTTTTTTCTTCAATTTTTTCCTGAAGTTATTAAAGAAGGCCACTTATACATACTAGAAACTCCGTTGTTTAGAGTTCGTAATAAAAAAGAAACCATATACTGCTATTCTGATGAAGAACGAGTTAAAGCTATTGAAAAATTAAAACCAAAACCTGAAATAACTCGTTTTAAAGGATTAGGTGAGATATCTCCGGATGAATTTAAACATTTTATAGGTAATGATATTCGGTTGGATCCCGTAATGCTAGATAAGAGTATGAGTATTGAGGATTTATTAGCATTTTATATGGGGAAAAACACCCCAAATAGGCAGGAGTTTATTATCAATAATTTAAAAGTTGAGTTGGACGAAATTGTTGAATAAGAAATCACATAGAATCAAATATGAGTGAAGAATTAGACTATAATGAAGATGAATTAAATTCTACTAAAAACCAAAGTGAAGATACTATAACTAAGGTTACTGGTATGTACAAAGATTGGTTTTTGGATTACGCCTCATATGTGATTTTAGAACGAGCTGTGCCAGCAATTGAAGATGGTTTTAAGCCAGTTCAGAGGCGAATCATGCAGTCTTTAAAAGACCTGGACGATGGAAGATACAATAAGGTTGCCAATATTGTAGGGCATACGATGCAGTATCATCCTCATGGAGACATGAGTATTGCTGATGCAATGGTTCAAATAGGGCAGAAGGATATTTTAATTGACACTCAAGGGAACTGGGGAAACATACTAACGGGTGACAGAGCAGCAGCGTCTCGTTATATTGAAGCAAGACTTTCAAAATTTGCGCTTGAGGTAGTTTACAATCCAAAAAATACCGAATGGCAGGCCTCTTATGACGGAAGAAGAAAAGAGCCTATTAACTTACCCGTTAAATTTCCATTGTTATTGGCGCAGGGAGCTGAGGGGATTGCGGTAGGTTTATCAACAAAGGTTTTACCTCACAATTTCATAGAATTAATAGAAGCATCCATCAAACACCTACAAGGAAAGAGGTTTCAATTATTTCCAGATTTTCCAACCGGAGGCGTTGCAGATGTAACTAATTACAATGATGGGTTAAGGGGTGGAAAAATAAGGTCAAGGGCAAGAATTAATCATCATGGTAAAAATATGTTGTCCATCACTGAAATTCCCTTTAGTACCACCACCACATCACTAATTGATTCGATTTTAAAAGCAAACGAAAAAGGGAAAATTAAAGTTAAAAAGATTGAAGATAATACCGCTGCAGAGGTAGAGATACTAATTCATTTACCTAATGGAATATCTCCAGATAAGACCATAGACGCGCTGTATGCTTTTACAAAATGTGAAACACCTATATCTCCACTTGGTTGCGTAATTGAAGATAATAAGCCTTTGTTTGTGGGTGTCAATGAAATGCTTAAAACTTCAACAGACAGGACAGTTGCTTTGTTAAAAAGCGAATTAGAAATTCAATTAAATGAATTAGAGGCACAATGGCATTTTGCATCTCTTGAAAGAATTTTTATTGAAAATCGTATTTATCGAGATATTGAAGAAGAAGAAACGTGGAAAGGAGTTATATCCGCAATCGATAAAGGTTTAAAGCCACATATTAGCCATTTAAAAAGACCTGTAGTAGAAGAGGATATCGTTCGGTTGACAGAAATTAAAATTAAACGTATTTCAAAATTTGATATCGACAAAGCACAACAGAAAATAGATGCTTTGGAAGAACGAATAGCTCAAATTAAGCATCATTTAAATCATCTAATCGAATTTGCAATAGATTATTTTAAAGGATTAAAGGCCGATTATGGAAAGGGTAGGGAGCGAAAAACTGAAATTCGAGTTTTTGACGATATTGAAGCAACTAAAGTAGTAATTCGAAATACTAAACTTTACGTAAATAGAGAAGAAGGCTTTGTTGGAACCAGCCTCCGAAAAGATGAGTATGTTACTGATTGTAGTGATATTGATGATGTTATTGTTTTTACTCAAGATGGTAAAATGATGGTAACCAAAGTAGGTGCAAAAACATTTATTGGGAAAGATATTATTCACGTTGCTGTTTTTAAGAAAAAAGATACTCGCACAATTTATAACATGATTTATAGAGATGGGGCACGAGGAGCGTCCTACGTCAAAAGGTTTTCAGTTACTTCGATAACCCGAGATAAAGCTTATGATTTAACCAAAGGAACTAAATCAACTAAAGTAATTTATTTTACTGCCAATCCAAATGGTGAGGCAGAATTAGTAACCGTACTTCTAAGACAAACTGGAAGTATAAAGAAACTTAAATTTGATCTTGATTTTACCGATATGATCGTAAAAGGTAGAGGGTCTCGAGGAAATATAGTAACTAAGTACTCTGTGAAAAGAATTGAGTTAAAAGAAAAAGGACTCTCGACCTTAAAACCAAGAAAAATTTGGTTTGATGAAACTGTACAACGTTTAAATGTAGATCAACGAGGAGAGCTTCTAGGTGACTTTACAAGTGAAGATAGATTGTTAATTATAGATCAAAATGGAATCGTTAAGACAGTTGTGCCAGAAATAACACTTCATTTCAATGATGCGATGATTGTTTTGGAAAAGTGGGATCCTAAAAAGCCTATTTCTGTTATATATTGGGAAGGCGAAAAGGAACTTTTTTATGTAAAACGATTTTTAATAGAAAATCCTGATAAAGAAGAAAAAGTAATTTCAGACCATTCAAAATCTTATTTAGAAACAGTATTTACCGATTATAGACCTGTTGTTGAATTGGTTTTTGCCAAGAAAAGAGGTAAAGAACGTCAAGAAAATACAGAAATAAAATTAGAAAATTTTATTTCTATTAAAGGAATATCAGCCTTAGGAAATCAATTAACTAAGAATAAATTAATTGAGATAAATCCAAAAGAACCTTTGCTTTATGAACCAATTGAAGAAACTCCTTTGGAAGAGTTAGAGGTGATTGAGGAAATTAATGTGATTGTACCTGACAAAAAAGATCAAAACACTATTGCTTCCCCTGAAGATTCTTCTGATAGTTTAAAAAAAGATAATTTTGTGGATCCTGAAATAGACGATGAGGGCCAAACACTTCTTTTTTAATTGAATTGTATTTTGTTAAATTTTAGAGGTATACTATAATTATTTTTTAATTGTTTTTAAATACAAACTTTCCACTTTATTTCTAGCCCAAGGGGTTTTTCTTAAAAAAGTTAAACTAGATTTTATGGTGGGATTGGTATTAAAACAGTTTATTTTTATAAGACCACCTAGTTCGTACCACCCATAAGTTTCAACTAAAAACTCTAATATGAATTTCAATGTAATTCCATGTAATGGATTGTTGGGTTGTTCTAATTTCATTGAATAGATTTAAGGCCCTCATAAACTACAATACTGACAGCGTTTGCTAAATTTAAACTTCGAATATTTTTATTATAAAGAGGAATTTTATAAGCATTGTCAAGGTGATTCTTTAAAATTTGATTGGACAATCCCTCAGATTCTTTTCCAAAGATTAAAAACATATTGTCTGTAAAAGGGATGTTCCAATATTTTTTTTTAGCATGACTCGAAAGAAAAACCATTTCTTTATTTTTATTTTTGTTTAAAAAATCATCAAAATCATCATAAATAAACAAAGATATATGCTTCCAATAATCCAATCCTGCTCTTTTTAAACGTTTATCAGATAATTCGAAACCAAGAGGTTTTACTAAATGCAGGTTTGAATTTGAAGCCAAACTTAATCTTCCGATATTTCCAGTATTCGTATGAATCTCTGGCTCTACAAGTACAATATTTAAAGGCATTAATTAATTTTTTTTGCAGTTCCTTTCTGTTTTTGAGAATCACCGACGATATTGTATTCAAAAAGATAAGTGTTATTCTGCGTGGTCAGTATTTTCATATGAATTGCTTTTTTTTCTGCTCTATTTTTTGGGTTTATTTTTTGGACGATGTACTCACAATCATTAATCCATCGTATAGAGGAAGTGTCTGACTTATTTTGAAAGTAATCAATCTCTAAAGTATCCGTTCTTACAAATACTGTAGTAAGAACCTCAGTCCCAACGAGGGCCTCGTAGGAAAAAGTACCTGTCTTAAATTTTTGACAATTACGTTCAGGGCTGTAACAACTTGTAATTAGTAACAAAACAAATAAACTGACACAAATTCTCATTTAGATTATTTTAATACAAAACTCTGAATTTAAAATGATATATTTTAATTTTTATAGGACTTAAATGTTCCGTCTTTAAAAAATATCACTATTTGATCCACCTCAGCATTATTTAATGAATGAGACGCTACTTCAGTCAAGTGTCTATTTGATGGTAAAATAGACTCAATTTTGGTAGCTTCGCTAGTTGTCGTAGTATCAATAGGGACTGATTTTTTTATAATTGAAGGAAAAGAACCTTTTCCGTTTAATAACCAGTATAATTCCACTTCTGGATATTTTTGTAGAATTCTCATTACAAAATCTAAACTAGGTTTGTTTCTGCCGGATAGGAGGTGAGAAATAGTGGATCTGTTAAACTTAATTTGATTTGATAATTCTGCAGCTGAAATATTATAATAATCAAGTATTTTTTGAAGTCTAATACCGAAATCTGTGCTGTTTACCATTGTAATAATGTATAAATAGAATTTGTAGTTACAAATGTAATTGATAAGTTTTTAAAAGAAGAATTTTTTTAAACAAATATACTTTTTGTATTAATCTTTTACTTTATTTAAAATTCACAATACATTGATTAAAAGTAATTTATATAATATTTATTAAAAATATTTTTTTTCATTTAACATCTTGTAGGATTTCTATCAAATATGTTTTCAATTGTAAACAATACTGTATAACAAACCGTGTTACAAATGTAAACTATACATTAATTACCTTTGTGTATTAACTTTTTAGAGTATGAAAATTGAAGATTGGTTTTCTGATGGTTTTGAATCAAATTTGAGTGGTAGGTATCTCAATTTAGATCACCTAAAACCTCTTTATGAAATCTATAATAAAGAGTTCAACATATCGAAATTAGGTGTTTCAGAATTAGGAGAAGAAATTTCGTTAGTTGAAATTGGTTCTGGACCTTTTAAGGTTTTTGCTTGGTCCCAAATGCATGGTAACGAATCAACAACTACCAAGGCGTTATTTGATTTTTTTAAATTTTTATCCAAAGCGAATGATTTTAAGGGTGAAATTAGAAGCTTTAAAAAGAAATTCACTCTCTACGTCATACCGATTTTAAATCCAGATGGTGCGCGCTTATATACAAGAAAAAACGCGAATGGTATCGATTTAAATCGAGATGCTCAAAATTTATCACAAACCGAGAGTATTATTTTAATGAGTGCTTTTAAAACCATCCAACCCGATTTGTGTCTCAATTTACATGGACAACGTTCTATTTTTGGTTTAGAATCTGGTTTGCCGGCTACAATTTCCTTTTTGTCTCCCTCTTCAAACAGTGAGCGAACGATTACTTCATCAAGAAAAAAAGCGATGAAGATGATTGTAAAAATCAATAACTATCTCGAGGGCTATTTAAAAGGTAAAATTGGTCGTTATGACGATACTTTTAATCACAACTGTTTTGGAGACTTTTTTCAATTGAGTGGGGTACCCGTAATTTTATTTGAAGCAGGTCATATTTCTAATGATTACCTAAGAGAGGTAACAAGAAAATATTTGTTTTATTCTTTTGTTTCTTTATTTGGTTTAACTGACTCCAAAATTAATGTAGCATCCTATAAAGATTACTTCAAAATCCCAGAAAATAAAAAAAATTATTATGATTTTATTTTAAGAAATGTTTTAATTGGTAATGAACTCGAAAAAACTTCATTAGCTATTCAATTTAAGGAGTCTTTGGTTCATAATGAAATAAAATTTATTCCAATTCTTACAGAGATTGGAAACCTTAAAAATAAGTTTGGGCATAAAGAAATTGATGGTGATTTAGCGAATGTGTTAGTGAATTCTCAAAATATTATTGAAATCGGCTCAGTAATTTCAGTTATTAGTAACAAAAAAGACGAATCACTAAAATATTTCGATAAAAATTGTTTTGAGTTTTAGTATTAGTTAGTAAATTTGTGCTCTACAATAAAAAAAAATGGCAAAATTTAAATTAGACGATACTGACCACAAGATTCTAGACATGTTAATTGAAAATACTAGAACGCCTTTTACTGATATAGCTAAAAAGCTTAATATTTCGGCAGGTACAGTTCATGTTAGGGTAAGAAAAATGGAAGATGTTAAATTAATTACTGGGTCTTCTCTTACGCTAGATTATAAGAAATTAGGCTATTCTTTCATTGCTTATGTAGGAATATTTCTTAACAAAACCTCTCAGACACAATTTGTATTAGAACGTATAAGTGAGATTCCATTTGTCACTGTAGCGCATGTTACAACGGGTCGATTTAATATTTTCTGTAAAATAAGAGCAAAAGATACCAGTCAAGCTAAAAATATTATTTATCAATTAGATGATATTGAGGGAGTTACTCGAACTGAAACCATGATATCCCTCGAAGAAAGTATCAATGATAAAAAGCGACTAATGCATTCTATTTTCAAGGAATTTTAATGTCGAAAGCAATAGGACTGATAGTTTGTCTATTATCAAGACTAATCATCCCCAATTAACTTTGATCTATATTTTTATAATAATCAAATGCCTCGAATATTAAATCTTGAGGTACTTCACAGTTTAGTTGATGTTTTCCGATATCATTTAACAAAACAAATAAAACTTTGTTATCGTGTTTCTTTTTGTCGTGTTTTAATAATTTGATGATGTGTTTAATATCATCTTGATTAAATTCAATTTTTTTAAATTTATTGAAAATATAATTGCTTATTTCTGTAAGCGTTTCTTTTGGGAAACCACATTGAATATGTGAAATGTAGGTAGTTAGTACCATACCAATTGCTATAGCTTCTCCATGAAGTAAGGAAGGCACAGAATGATTACCGATACTGTAAGACTCAATGGCATGTCCTAGTGTATGCCCATAGTTGAGTTTTTTTCTTGTGTTTTTTTCAAATGGATCAGTGGTGGTGATGTTATTTTTGACTAACACCGATTCCCAAATAATAGCATCCATTTCGTCAATATTTAATTCGTTAAAAATTTTAATTTTATCCCAATAACTTTCAGAATCAATGATGCCATGTTTGATAACTTCGGCATACCCAGCTTTAAGTTGGTTTTTTGGCAGGGTATTTAAAAATTCTTTACAGATTAGAACCATAACAGGATTGTTAATAACACCTATTTGATTTTTTATAATTCCAAGATCAACTCCATTTTTTCCTCCAATGGATGCGTCTACCATAGCTAACAAGCTGGTTGGAATATTAACAAATTGAATTCCTCTCATAAAGGTGGAAGCCACAAAACCTCCTATATCAGTTACCACTCCGCCGCCAAGATTGATCAATAGACTTTGCCTATCGGCATTGTTTTCAGATAATTGATTCCACAAATATTCACATGTTTTTATATTTTTATTTACCTCACCTACTGGTATCTCAAGTACTTTATAATTGTCCTTTAGCTCTAATTTATTTAGCATAAAAGCTAAACAATATTTTAAGGTATTTGCATCTACTAGAATAAAGATGGTAGATGGTTTTAAATCATTAATCTTAGTATTTAAGATATCCCATTTTGATGAACTAAAATATACCGAGCCTGTTTTTTTAATAATTTCTCTCATATTTTAATGATAGGTTATTTTTATAACCTCAAAGCTAAATATATAAATTGATTAAATCCAATTTCAATGCTTAAATATTGTTCATTATAAGTTTTAAAAACAAAAAAAAAGTTTAAAATTTATTACCTTTGAATCGCATATTTTAGTACCTGTTTTTTAGCAAATTAATATTTCTTCATCACAATGACTACCGATTCTAATTTTGAAAATACCGAAGTTGCTTTTAAATTAAAAAGTGACTCTCAGCTTGAGCGTGCTTACTTTTTATTCAAAATGATTGCTAATGAACCCTTAGTAAAAATTGGTACTGCGGTAACTAAATTTGCTTTGAATGCACACTTACCTGTAGAGGGTTTAATCCGTTCTACTGTTTTTGATCATTTTTGTGGCGGTATCAATGAAAATGACTGTATGCCTGTAGTTGAGAGCCTTTCAAAATTAGGAGTTAAATCTGTATTGGATTATTCAGTTGAGGGTAAGGAAGGAGAGGAACAATTTAATAGTACTTTGAATAAAGTTATTGAATTAACGGCTTTTTCAAAAGTTAAAAATGCTATGCCATTTTCTGTCTTTAAACCTTCTGGTTTAGGACGATTTGAATTATTTCAAAAGGTTACTGAAAACATAGAATTATCTAATCAAGAAGATATTGAGTGGTCACAAGTAAAGAAAAGATTCGATGTTGCAAGTAATAGCGCTTCACAAGCAAATATTAAACTTTTAATAGATGCTGAAGAGTCCTGGATGCAGAGAGCTGCAGACGAACTCTGTACAGGTTTAATGGCGAAATACAACCAGAAAAAGGTAGTCGTTTTTAATACTTTACAGTGTTATCGCTGGGATCGATTAGATTACTTAAAAGCAGAACACAAGAAAGCTCTAGCCAATGGATATAAATTAGGATATAAAATAGTAAGGGGAGCTTATCTTGAAAAGGAAAATGAAAGAGCTGAATCCATGGGCTATAAATCACCAATTTGCGAAACAAAAGAAGCTACTGATACTTGTTTTAACGAAGTTTTAAATTATATCTTAAATAACTTAAGTGAAATAGAATTATTCATTGGAACTCATAATGAAGAAAGTACTTATTTAGCTATCCATCAAATGAAAGAAAAAAAAATTGCTAAAAACGACTCAAGAGTTTGGTTCGGTCAACTTTATGGTATGAGTGATCATATTACATTTAATTTAGCTAAATTAGGCTATGGTGTTGCAAAATATATTCCTTTCGGTCCAGTCAAGGATGTGATGCCTTATTTAATTAGGAGGGCTGAGGAAAATACTTCAGTTGCAGGTCAAACAAGCAGAGAACTTTCACTTATAAAAAAGGAAAAACAAAGAAGAAAGTTGTAGCTTATTTCTTGATTTCAATTTCTTGTACAATTGCTATTTTATTACAATTTTCAATTGTTAGATGTATCAATTTAGTTTTTGATTCAATTGCTGTCGGGAATTCTATCTGATATATTTTGCAGGAATCTAAAGAGGTATTGCTTTTTGAGAATAACACATTACCCTCTGTAAGAGCCAAAGAAATAAAAGAGGTGTCTAGTTGATATTCCCTGAGAGTAGTTATGCTCTTTAAACTTAGTGTCCGTTCTTTATTTCGAATATTTTTTAATACTCTAGCATTTGGACTATAATCAAATTCACACGATGCTCCACTACCGCCAATAAAAAAGAATAATAAAACAATTCCGATTGCAAAGCCCCCAAAATAAAATGCAAATCTTTTTAAAATACTCATTAGTTATTTAGTTAATAGTTTGTATGAAATTGTTTGATTTTTAAAACAATAGAATATTTAGATCGCTGTAGGGTAAGCCAAACCAATCAGCTACTGCTTTATTTGTTAAAATTCCACGGTAAAAATACAATCCATTTTTTAAACCTGAATCAAACCTAATCGCATTTTCTAAACCACCAGATTCAGCCATATTTAAAAGATAAGGAGTAAAGATGTTACTGATGGAAATTGATGCAGTTTTAGGATATCTGGCAGGAATATTAGGGACACCGTAATGGATAACCCCATGCTTGATTTTAGTAGGTTGATCATGACTCGTAATTTCAGTAGTTTCAAAACAGCCTCCCATATCGATACTTACGTCAATAATAACGGCACCATTTTTCATTTTTTCTACCATATCTTCGGTTACTACTACTGGAGCTCTATTCGTTCCTTTTAAAGCTCCAATAGCTACATCACATCGCCTTAAAGCTTTCATAAGGTATTTAGGTTGTAAAGTAGAGGTGTACAAAGGCCTTCCAACTTTAACTTGAAGATTTCTTAATCTCGTAATTGAGGTATCAAATACTTTAACATTGGCACCTAAACCAAGTGCAGATCTTGTTGCGTATTCACCAACTGTACCTGCCCCAATAACAACAACTTCAGCAGGAGGAACACCACTTATATTACCAAAAAGCATTCCGTTGCTTAATTCGTTATTGGCCATTAACTCAGAGGCGATTAATACCGAAGCGGTGCCAGCAATTTCGCTTAATGCTTTAACTGCAGGATAACTATGAGCTTCATCTTTTATAAATTCAAAGGCCAGTGCTGTTAATTTCTTTTTTGCTAATGCTTCAAAATATACTTTATCACGTGTTTTTAATTGAAGCGCCGTTATTAAAATTGTTTTGGGATTAATTAGCTCTATTTCATCTAATGAAGGAGGTTCCACCTTCAGGATGATTGGACAACCAAAAACTTTATTTTTATCGTCAGTGAGCTCAGCACCAGCTTCACTATAATCTGAATCTGAAAATCCAGCTTTTTCTCCAGCTCCCTTTTCAATTAAAACTCGATGATCATTAGCAACTATGGCGGCAATGGCATCTGGAGTTAAACAAATTCTTTTTTCTTGAAAATGAGTTTCTTTGGGTAATCCAATGTAAAGTTCACCTTTTTGCTTTACAATCTCTAGTGTTTCTTCCTGGGGAAGAAGTTGTTCTTTGGTAAATGGAGATTTGATATTAGACATTATTTAGTATATATGGACTAAGTTACGTAAATAAAATTATTTTAAAATACTATGTTTAAAGTTCTAGTACCATTTTGATTTTTATTCATTTCAATTTTTGTACTATTTGGTGGTAGAAGATTGCTGATGTTTTCAGGCCATTCTATCAAATTCCAATGTCCCGAAAAAAAATAATCTTCAATACCAATATCTAGCGCTTCTTCTTCGGATTTTATTCTATAAAAATCAAAATGATATATTTTGTCTTTTAAAATTTCATACTCATTGACCAATGAAAAAGTTGGACTATTGATAACATCTGTAACTCCTAATTGTTTAGATAATTCTTTTATTAAGGTAGTTTTTCCTACTCCCATAGTTCCATAAAATAGTAAGGTTTTATTTGGAACATTTCGCAATATTTCCTTAGCAACAAAGTTAAGGTCTTGTAAATTAAAATTGAATTCCATCTGGAAGTTTGCTCCAAAAATACAAATTATTACCGATTGATATCAAAATATTTAGCTTTAAAAAGCATATCTATTTAGGATCTAAAACGATAAAAGGAATCATAACTTCCTCCATAGATACGCCACCGTGCTGATAGGTGTTTTTATAGTAGCTTACAAAATGATTATACCGATTGGGATATGCGAAAAACATATCACTTTTTGCAAATATGAAAGAACTACTCATGTTAATTGCCGGTAAGTGAATTTTTTTTGGATCTTTTGAAACTAAAACATCTTTTTCTTCATAAGAAAGACTTTTTCCTGTTTTATATCTTAAGTTGGAACTTATATTTTTATCTCCAATAACTTTGGTCGGATATTTTACATTAATAGTTCCATGATCTGTTGTAATTATTAATTTAAATCCTAAAGACGATGCTTGTTGAATAATATCTAATAATGGAGAGTTTTTAAACCAGCTTTGAGTCAAAGATCTGTAGGATTTATCAGTAGAAGCTAATTCTTTTATGACCTCCATCTCAGTCTTGGAGTGAGAAAGCATGTCTACGAAATTATAAACTACTGCAATCAACTCATTATTTTTATAGGATCTAAAATTATCAGATAATTTTTTTCCTTGTCTTAAACTTGATATTTTATGATAACTCCAATTAAGGGTTTTTCCTAATCTTTTTAGTTGAGCTTCTAAAAAATCTTTTTCAAACATATTTTTACCACCTTCATCGGTATCATTTAACCAAAAATTAGGATGTGATTTTTCCATTTCACTTGGCATTAAACCAGAAAATATAGAATTTCTTGCATACTGAGTTGCAGTTGGTAAAATACTGTAATAGAGTTCTTCAGTATCTTTTTTAAAACTGCTATTTAAGAAAGGTTCAAAAGCTTTCCATTGATCATATCTTAAATTATCGATTACTACAAATAGTGTTTTTTGTTTTTCAATTACGGGTAAAACTTTATGTTTAAATAAGGTATGTGATAGCGTTGGATTGCCTTCCTCCGAATTAAACCAATGAGGGTAATTTTTATCGATAAACTTACAAAACTGAATGTTAGCCTCGTTCTTTTGAGACTCTAAAATCTCAAACATTCCAGAATCGTCAATATTTTCAAGTTCTAATTCCCAATAAACAAGTTTTTGGTACATTTCAATCCATTCTTCATGGCTGTTAATCATTGACAAGTCAGTAGCAATTTTTCTAAATTCTTGCTGATATGAAGAGGTCGTTTTTTCAGAAACAAGTCTCGTGAGGTCAAGATTCTTTTTTAAGCTTAATAATATTTGGTTAGGATTGACAGGTTTTATGAGGTAATCAGCAATTTTAGATCCAATAGCTTCTTCCATAATATATTCCTCTTCACTCTTAGTTATCATAACCACAGGAAGATTTGCTTGATATTCTTTTATTTCTGCTAAAGTTTCAATTCCAGTAAGGCCTGGCATATTTTCGTCAAGAAATACAATATCAAAATTCTGTTTTTTTATTTCTTCGAGAGCTTCAGTTCCACTCAAAGCTTTTGTAACGTTATAATTTCTTTTTTCAAGAAAAATGATATGTGGCTTTAATAATTCTATTTCATCATCGACCCAAAGTACTTTTATTTCACTCATATATGTATATTTGTTTTTAAATTAAAGACTTTATTCTTAAATACAAAAATAATTCTGTCATTCTTTAATGTTATATTAAAAATCAAAAAAGATAAATTTTGAATTCCCAGAACAAGCTTAAAATTATTAACGATCCAATTTATGGTTTTATTACCATACCAAGTTCAATCATTTTTGAACTTATAGAGCATCGGTATTTTCAAAGGTTGAGGAGAATTTCTCAGATGGGAATGTCATATTTGGTTTATCCGGGAGCTCATCACACTCGATTTCAGCACGCTATTGGAGCGATGCATTTAATGCAAAAAGCGGTTCAAACCCTTATATTTAAAGGTGTAAAAATTTCTACTGAAGAATCCGAAGCCTTGTATATAGCCATATTACTTCACGATATTGGTCACGGCCCTTTTTCTCACGCTATGGAGCATAGTATTGTCGAGGGGATAGATCATGAGTCTATTTCATTGTTGTTTATGTCTGAACTTAATAAAGAATTTAACAACAGATTAACATTGGCAATTCAAATTTTCAGTGATAACTACCATAGAAACTTTTTTTATCAATTAATTTCAGGACAATTAGATATGGATCGTCTGGATTATTTAAAGCGTGATAGTTTCTACACTGGAGTTTCAGAAGGTTCAATTAATTCGGAACGATTAATAAGTATGTTAAATGTAGTATCGGATAAACTAGTGGTTGAAGAAAAAGGTATTTACTCTGTTGAAAAATTTATTATTGCCCGAAGATTGATGTATTGGCAAGTATACTTACACAAGACAAGTTTAGTTGCTGAACAATTATTGACTAGACTCTTAAAGAGAGCAAAATATTTGGTAACTAACGGAGTGGATATTAATGCTAGTAAGCATTTAAGTTTTTTTCTAAATTGTTCGATTACTAAAAAATCTATTAACAGCGAAATTCTCGATGAATTTGCTAATTTAGATGATAATGATATAATTTCTGCAATGAAATCTTGGCAATACGAAGATGATTTTGTGTTGAGTAACATATCTAAGATGTTATTAAATAGAGAATTACTTAAAATTGAAATTCAAATAGAAGAATTTGATAGAGAATATTTAAGCGAATCCAAGCAAAAATTAATGGCTCGATATTCAATTACCGATGAGGAAGCCTCTTATTTTGTATTTAAAGGGCAAATTACCAATCAAGCCTATAGTATGAAAAAAGAGACCATCGATTTATACACTAAGCAAGGAAAAACTATAGATGTTGCAAATGCTAGTGATCATTTTAACCTAAAAGCGTTATCAAAAAAAGTGGTTAAGAATTATATGTGCTACCCAAAAACAAATAACTAAACCTTTTTTTTTACTTTTGCATTAAATGAATATTTTATAAAACCATTATTTTGAAATTTACAGCAGCGCAAATCGCAGTTATTTTAGAAGGTGAAGTTGAAGGGAACCCTGAAATTGAAGTTTCTAAACTTTCGAAAATTGAAGAAGGAGGGCCAGAAAGCTTAAGTTTTCTTGCAAATCCAAAATACACACAGTTCATATATACTACCAAGGCCTCAATAGTTATTGTCAATAAGATTTTCAAGGCTGAAAAAGAAATCAATAGTACTTTGATAAGAGTCGAAGACGCTTATAAATCTTTTTCAAAACTATTGGAATATTACAATCAAGTAAAAATGAATAAAACAGGAATCGAAAATCCTGTTTTTATATCAAAAAGTGCAATATATGGTGAAAATATCTATATAGGAGCTTTTGCATATTTAGGAGAAAATATTAAGATTGGAAATAACACAAAAATTTATCCTAATGTTTATATCGGTGATAATGTAACCATTGGAGACAATGTAATATTATTTTCTGGAGCTAAAATATACTCTGATACCATAATTGGAGATAATTGCGTAATTCATAGTAGTGCTATTTTAGGAGCTGATGGATTTGGATTTGCTCCAAATGAAAAAGGTGAGTTTATAAAGGTGCCACAAACCGGGAATGTTATAATTGAAGATAATGTTGATGTTGGTGCTGCGACCTCAATTGATAGAGCTACTTTGGGTTCTACTATTATAAGAAAAGGTGTTAAACTTGATAATCATATACAAATTGCACACAATGTAGAAATTGGAAAAAATACTGTTATAGCTGCACAAACCGGAATAGCTGGTTCAACAAAAATCGGTGAAAATTGTATGATAGGTGGGCAAGTTGGGATTGTTGGACATATTACTATAGGGAATAATGTAAAAATTCAAGCACAAAGTGGTATAGGTAGAAACGTGAAAGATAACGAGATATTGCAAGGCTCACCAGCTTTACCTTATAGTGATTATAACAAGAGTTATGTTTATTTTAAAAATTTACCAAAAACTATGAATAGAATAAATATATTAGAGAAAACTATTACCAATGACTAGTCTAGATATCAAACAAAAAACAATAGCTAAAGAAGTTTCTCTTTCTGGTGTAGGTTTACATACTGGAAAATCTGTAACAATGACCTTTAAACCTGCTCCAGAAAATTATGGTTATTCGTTTATTCGTGTAGATTTAGAAGGGAAACCACTAATAGAAGCAGATGCAAATTACGTAGTTACTACTCAAAGAGGTACAAATCTTGAAAAACACGGTGTCACTATTAACACTTCAGAGCACGTGTTAGCTGCGTTAGTTGGATTAGGTATTGATAATTGTATTATTGAGCTAGACGCTTCCGAACCACCGATTATGGACGGATCATCTAAATTTTTCATTGAGAAACTCGAATTAGCAGGATTTAGAGAACAAGAAGCTTTTGTTGAAGAATATGTAGTTAAAGATATTATAACCTACAAGGATGAGAAAACAGGTAGCGAAATAATAGTTATGCCCTCTGATAATTACCAATTAACAACGATGGTAGATTTTGGTACTAACATATTAGGTACGCAAAATGCATCAATTGATGATATCTCTGAATTTAAATCTGAAATATCAGATTCCAGAACTTTTAGTTTTTTACATGAAATAGAAATGCTTTTAGATAATGGTTTGATAAAAGGTGGAGATTTAAATAATGCTATTGTTTATGTAGACAAAGAATTGTCGCCTGAAACGATGGATAAGTTGCGTGTTGCTTTTGGAAAAGATAATATCTCTGTAAAACCAAATGGTATTCTAGATAATTTGAATTTACACCATCCCAATGAAGCTGCAAGACATAAACTTCTTGATGTTATAGGGGATTTAGCATTGGTAGGGACTCGAATAAGAGGTAAGGTAATTGCTAATAAGCCTGGACATTTTGTAAATACACAGTTTGCAAAAAAATTATCTAAAATTATCAAATTAGAAAAAAGAAATAAAGTTCCAGTTTTTGATTTACAAAAAGAGCCAGTCAAAGATATCAATGCTATTATGGAAGTTTTGCCTCATAGACCTCCCTTTTTATTTGTAGATAAAATATTGGACTTGACAGAAACTCGCGTTGTTGGGTTAAAAAATGTAACTATGAATGAACCTTTTTTTGAAGGTCATTTTCCAGGAGCACCCGTTATGCCAGGAGTATTAATTGTAGAGGCTATGGCTCAGGCAGGAGGGATTTTAGCTTTAAGTAAAGTTCCAGACCCTGAAAATTATCTTACCTATTTTTTAAAAATAAATAATGTTAAGTTTAAAAAGCAAGTAAATCCAGGCGATACATTAATTTTTGATCTTACTTTAGATGAACCAATTAGGAGGGGAATCTGTACAATGACAGGAAAGGCATATGTAAATGGTGTATTAGTCACTGAGGCTGAATTAATGGCTCAAATTGTAAAAACTAAAAACTTATAAATGAATCAACCACTAGCTTACGTTCATCCGGGCGCAAAAATTGCTAAAAATGTAGTTATTGAACCTTTTACAACGATACATAATAATGTTGTAATTGGAGAGGGCACCTGGATTGGATCCAATGTAACTATTATGGAAGGGGCCCGAATAGGTAAAAACTGTAATATTTTTCCTGGTTCAGTTATCTCTGCAGTCCCTCAAGATTTAAAATTTCAAGACGAAGAAACTATTGTTGAAATTGGTGATAACACAACATTACGAGAGTATGTTACCATTAATCGAGGAACGGTAGATAAAGGTAAAACCGTCGTCGGAAAAAATTGTTTAATTATGGCTTATTGTCATATCGCACACGATTGTGTTGTGGGTGATAATTGTATCTTTTCAAACAATAGTACTTTAGCTGGTCACGTAACCGTAGGAAATCATGTAATTTTAGCTGGTATGACTGCCGTTCATCAATTTTGTACTATTGGCCAACATGCATTTATTACTGGTGGTTCGCTAGTAAGAAAAGACGTACCACCTTTTGTTAAAGGAGCCAGGGAACCAATGTCTTACGTAGGTATAAATTCCATTGGATTGCGAAGAAGAGGTTTTAAATCTGAAAAAATAAGAGAAATCCAAAATATATATAGAATATTATATCAAAAAAGCTTTAATAACACCCAAGCAGCTAGGTTAATTGAAGCTGAAATGGAAGCAACTAACGAAAGAGACGAAATATTACAATTTATAAAAAATTCTAAGCGGGGAATAATGAAAGGTTATTTTTCTAATTAATAAAAAAAAATTATGGCAAGTACTTCAGACATAAGAAAAGGGTTGTGTATTAAATACAATCACGATATTTATAAAATTATTGAGTTTTTACATGTAAAACCTGGAAAAGGCCCTGCATTTGTGAGAACAAAACTAAAAAGTGTAACGTCCGGAAAAGTTATAGACAATACCTTCTCTGCTGGTCATAAAATAGAAGATATAAGAGTTGAAACACACAAATTTCAATATTTATACAATGATGGCGATACCTACCATTTTATGAACAATGAAGATTATTCTCAAATTCAACTAGAAAAAGACTCCTTGGATACACCCGAATTGATGAAAGAAGGAGAAACGGTTACTATTCAAATCAATACCGAAGATAGTATGCCGCTTTCTGTAGATTTGCCTGCCCATGTAATATTAGAAGTGACTAGCACTGAACCTGGAGTAAAAGGAAATACAGCTACAAATGCTACTAAACCAGCTATTGTAGAAACGGGTGCGAAAATAAATGTACCATTATTTATTAATGAAGGTGATAAAATCAGAATCGATACAGACAAAGGTAACTACCAAGAGCGTATTAAGGATTAAATACTAAAATCATGAAATTTACGTCAGGACAAACCTTATCAAAAATTGCAAATCTCTTAGAATGTAATTTTATTGGAAATGCTGATTTTCCTGTGCTAGGTATGAATGAAATTCATGTAGTTGAAAAAGGCGATATTGTTTTTGTTGATCACCCAAAATATTATGACAAAGCTCTTGAATCTAAAGCTAGTATTATCTTAATAAATAAAGAAGTTAATTGCCCGCCTGGAAAAGCATTGTTAATTTCAGAGGATCCTTTTAGAGATTTTAATAAACTAATACATCACTTTAATCCATTTATAGCTGCTACAGCGGTAATTTCTCCTACTTCAGAAATAGGAGAAAATACAATCATACAACCCAACGTATTTGTTGGAAATAATGTAAAAATTGGTAAAAATTGCTTAATTCATTCAAATGTGTCTCTCTATGACCATACAGTCGTTGGCGATAACGTAATTATACATAGTGGTACAATATTAGGAGCTGATGCTTTTTATTATAAAAATAGGCCAGAAAAGTATGATAAATTAGTTAGTGGAGGTAATGTGCTTATCAATAACAATGTTGAGATTGGTGCCTTATGTACAATTGACAGAGGTGTTACCGCTTCTACCGTTGTTGGCGAAGGGTCTAAAATTGACAATCAAGTTCATATAGGTCACGACACTGTCCTAGGAAAAAGGTGTTTAATAGCTTCTCAGGTAGGGATATCTGGCTGTGTTATTATCGAAGATTTTGTAACTATATGGGGGCAAGTAGGTGTCACCAGTGGTATAACTATAGGTGAGAAAGCAGTTATTTCTGCACAAAGTGGAGTAAGTAAATCTTTAGAGGGACATAAATCTTATTTTGGAACGCCTGCTGATGATTTTAGAAAAAAATATAAGGAAATTGCATCCATTAAATTAATTCCAGAAATATTAGAAAAATTAGAAAAAATTAAATGAGTAAATCCCCAAAACAAATAGTTAAAGAATTTCATCAAGCAAATATTATTAATGCTGAATTAGACTTTAAAAACTACTTTCACGAAGAATTAGTTTTGATATGGAATAGCGCCGATGGTTTATCCATAATGAATTATGACGATCTTATTGCTTTTTTTTCGGAGATTAGGAGAACCTATGAGGATTTACGAATAGAGATAAGTCATGTATTAAATGATGGTAATCACGTTACCATACGCTATAAACATTATGTTAGAACAATTGAAAACCCTGAAGAAGAATTAGGTATTTCCCATTTTATTGGTATTTGGGAAATAAAAGATCAAAAAATGTACAGGGGTCACCTTATAAGTCAGCCAGTTACCGATCAAGACGACACTACAGAATCGTATCACAAAGTTAAAGTATAAAAGCCTCTAGAATTTTTTACAAATAGCCTATATTTGCGCCTAGAAAAAATCAATTAATATTACATATAAATGAGTGTTTTAGTAAATAAAGGTTCAAAAATTATAGTTCAAGGTTTCACTGGTGGAGAAGGAACTTTTCATGCAGGGCAAATGATAGATTATGGTACCAATATTGTCGGTGGTGTTACCCCTGGTAAAGGAGGTCAAATTCATTTAGAAAAACCAGTTTTTAATACTGTTTTAGAAGCTGTTGAGAAAGTTGGAGCTGATACCTCTATTATTTTTGTTCCTCCTGCTTTTGCTGCAGATGCAATTATGGAAGCAGCGGAAGCTGGTATAAAAGTAATTATTACTATTACGGAAGGAATACCAGTAGCCGATATGATTAAGGCCTCCGATTATATAAAAAACAAAAATTGCAGACTGATTGGCCCAAACTGTCCAGGTGTTATTACACCAGAGGAAGCTAAGGTAGGTATTATGCCTGGTTTTGTATTTAAAAAAGGGAATGTTGGGGTGGTTTCAAAATCTGGCACACTAACTTATGAAGCAGCTGATCAAGTTGTAAAACAAGGGTTTGGTATATCAACCGCTATTGGAATAGGAGGCGATCCAATTATTGGAACAACGACTAAAGACGCAGTAGAAATGTTAATTAATGATGATGAAACTAATTGTGTAGTAATGATTGGTGAAATTGGAGGAAATTTAGAGGCAGATGCTGCCAAATGGTACAAAGAAAGTGGTAGTAAAAAACCAGTTGTTGGTTTTATAGCTGGCGAAACTGCACCTGCAGGAAGAACCATGGGGCACGCCGGAGCAATTGTTGGAGGAAGTGATGATACAGCTCAAGCAAAAAAGAAAATTATGAGAGCACATGGTATCCATGTGGTAGATTCTCCCGCTGAAATTGGATTAAAGGTAAAAGAAATATTAGGTTAAATTTTACTATTTCGTTTTAGCGAACAAACTATATATTGATATTTATTAAAACAACATTATGATGAACTTATTAGAAGGTAAAACTGCAATCATTACTGGAGGAAGTAGAGGTATAGGAAAGGCAATTGTTGAAATTTTTGTTAAACAAGGAGCTAATGTTGCTTTCACTTATAGTTCATCCTCAGATGCTGCAAAGGCTATTGAAAATAAATTATCAACTAAAAATGTAAAGGTTAAAAGTTATAAGAGTGATGCTTCAAATTTTGAAGAAGCTCAACTACTCGCGGCTTCAGTTTTAGAGGAATTCGGCTCAATTGATATTCTTGTAAATAATGCTGGAATTACAAAAGATAATCTACTTATGCGAATGAGCGAAGAAGATTTCGACCGAGTAATTCAAGTAAATTTAAAATCTGTTTTTAATATGACTAAGGCTGTACAGCGAACCATGTTAAAACAACGCAAAGGATCCATTATAAATATGAGTTCAGTTATTGGAGTTAAAGGAAATGCAGGACAAAGTAATTATGCGGCTTCTAAGGCCGGAATTATAGGCTTTACAAAATCAATGGCTATTGAATTAGGATCTAGAAATATAAGAAGTAATGCTATAGCTCCAGGGTTTATTGTTACTGAAATGACTGAAGAATTAGGTGAAGAAACTATTAAACAATATTTTGAAGCGATTCCTTTAAAACGCGGAGGTACTCCCGAGGAAATTGCAAATACCTGTGTTTTTTTAGGAAGTGATATGTCTTCTTATTTAACTGGGCAGGTATTAAACGTAGATGGCGGTATGTTAACTTAAGTTAATATTCTATCTATCTTAGTATTGGTTCCTTATTAACAGACAGTAAATGACCATACAGACGCTATTATTTATTTTTTTTGCTTTTTTAGTTTCCGTTATCTTGGCGACATACCAGTATGCCTATAAAACAAAATTCACCACCAAGGCTAAATGGATATATGGAAGCTTACGGTTTATAACTTTTTTTTCATTCTTCATTCTATTAATTAATCCAAAATTTAAGACAAATAGTTATTTTTCAGTAAAACCTAGTCTTCCTGTATTAATAGATAATTCTGAATCTATAAATGAATTTAATCAAGGCAATAAAGTTATTGCTTTAATTAAAACAATAAGCGAAAACAGAATACTAAACGATAAATTTGATGTTGAATATTATACATTCGGCACCGAATTAAAGTTAATGGATTCATTAATATTTGATGAAAAAACAACCAATATATACGATGCTTTAAATTTAACAAATTCTATTTATAAACAGGAAATAGCCCCAACACTGTTTGTCACTGATGGAAATCAAACTCTGGGTAGTGATTATGAATACATCGCCTCACAATTTAAGAATCCTATCTATCCAATTATAGTTGGTGATTCAATAAAGTATTCAGATTTAAAAATAGAGTCAATTTTTTCCAATCGATATACATTCTTAAAAAATCAATTTCCTGTCGAATTAACTATTGTTTACCAGGGCACTTCACCGGTAAAATCCAATCTAGAAATAAAAAGGGGAAGTACTCTAGTACATCGTCAAAGTTTAACTTTTTCTGAAACCGATAATGCAAAAATTATACAAGTTATCTTACCTTCTTCTGAAATTGGTTTGCAAAAATATTCTGCTCAAATTTATCCATTAACTAATGAAAAAAACACTCAAAATAACACTAAAGAGTTTGCTGTTGAAGTCATTGATCAGTCTACAAATATACTCTTAGTAAGTGATATAAAACATCCAGATGTTGGTGTCATAAAAAAATCAATAGAAAGTAATGAACAGCGAATCGTAACTATAAATACTCCTGATGAAGCCTTAAAAAATTTAATAGATTCTCAATTAATTGTTCTTTATCAACCCAACAGAAATTTTTCAGCATTATTCCAGGAAATTAAAAAATTAAATAAAAATACTTTTACTTTCACTGGTCTCCAGACCGATTGGAGTTTTTTAAATAGCAATCAAATAAATTTCACTAAAGAAATTACCAATCAGAAAGAACTTTCGGTAGGAGATTTAAACGCAAATTTTAGTTATTTTTTAACTGAGGATATTGGTTTTTTAGATTTTAGACCTCTAAATACATTTTTTGGGACGTTAACAATTTTAAATAAAAGTGAATCTTTACTTGACCAATATATCAATGGTTATCGTACGGAGTCTCCATTATTAGCAATTATTGAATCAAATCTTCGTCGGGAAGCGATATGGGATGGTGAAGGGTTGTGGAAATGGAGAGCACAATCATTTATAGAATCACAAGACCATAGAAAGTTTGATCTATTTATGGGAAATATCATTCAATATTTAGCCAGTAATAAAAAAAGAAGTAGACTAGAATTAAATTTTAAAAATATTTATTATAATAATAATTCAATAAAAATTTCAGCTCAATTTTTTGATAAAAACTTTGTTTTTAACCCAAATGCAAATATTTCAATTACGATTAAAAATATTGAAACGAAAGAATCATTTATTAGCCCCTTAATATTAAAAGAAAATTATTACGAAATCGATTTAAGTACTATGGATGCTGGCGATTATTCTTTTAGTGTGATTCTAGAGGATGACGTAAAATTAACTAGAACAGGAACTTTTACAATTTTTGATTATCATATTGAGCAACAATTTTTAAATGCAGATGTAACAAAACTAACACGATTAGCTACTAATACAAATGGAGATATCTCCTTTTTGTCAGATTCCTATAAGGTTTTAGAGGATTTAGCTAATAATGATAGTTTTAAACAAATTCAAAAAAAATCAGAAATTATAAAACCTTTGATTGAATTCAAATACATATTGATGCTAATAATTATATCTTTGTCTTTGGAATGGTTGATGAGAAAATATAACGGATTAACCTAACTAATTAATATTAACTAATATATTTATAAATAGATGGAAAAATTACCAAAAATTGGAATACCTGTAATTGTATTATTCACCCTAGTAATAGTATTGATTTCAAAATCAGCAATTACGATTGACTCTGGAGAAGCAGGGGTATTGTTTAAAACATTTGGTGACGGTGTAGTCACTGATGAACCACCTATGGGAGAAGGTTTTCATATTGTAGCTCCTTGGAATAAAGTATTTGTTTACGAAGTTCGTCAACAAGAATTGTTTGAAAAAATGAAAGTATTATCTTCAAATGGACTAGAAATTCAGATTGATGCCTCCGCTTGGTATGAACCTGTTTATAATGAATTAGGGAACCTTCATCAATCTCTTGGTAAAGGTTATTTACAGCGTGTAATTCAACCAGCAATTCGAAGTGCAGCAAGGAGTGTTATTGGAAGATATACGCCAGATGATTTGTATTCAACTAAACGTGATGCTATTCAAGTAGAAATTTTCGAAGAAACCAAGAAAATTCTTGACAAACAGTATGTTCAGCTAAATGAAGTGTTGGTAAGAGATGTTACTTTACCACCAACAATAAAAGATGCAATTGAACGTAAATTAAAGCAAGAACAAGAATCTTTAGAATATGAGTTTAGATTAGTAACTGCTGCTAAAGAAGCTGAAAAAGTTCGAATTGAAGCTCAGGGTAAGGCTGATGCAAATAAAATATTAAGTGCATCATTAACAGCTAAAATTCTTCAAGACAAAGGAATTGACGCTACGATTAAGTTATCGGAATCTCCAAACTCAAAAGTAATAGTAATTGGATCCGGAGATAGTGGAATGCCACTAATTCTTGGAAATAACTAATTTTAATGATCCAATATTAGTTTGTAAAAAATAAAAGCCACTTCAGTGGCTTTTATTTTTTTATTCAGAATTTGTTATTATCGGGTGGATATTTTATTATTTTTCCAAAGTTTAATTAATAAAAACACGGAAAAAATAACCAGTAGTAATAGACCTGAAGCTAATTTATAATTTCCATATAAAAAATTCCCTGTTGCAAACATAGCCCCATAAACCATAAAGCATCCAAGTATCATCGCTAGTATTCCTGATGGAACAGTCCATTTTTTTTTATTTTCGTTCTCTATAAATGATGTATCTGGGAAAGTATTTAATATCCTAGCCCAGCCTGGACCCCCTGGAGTCGTTTTTTTATAAAATTTTCTTAGTGTTTCATCTGTTTCGGGTTTTGTTAAAAAAGTAACAGTCACCCAAACTATAGATGTAATTAGAACTACTATTGGGAATTTTGACCATGCTGGAAATATGCCTTCTACAAATATTTCGTTATTTGTTTGATGATCAAAAAGCAAAGTACTTAAGGATGTAAAATTTAAAAGTATCGATATCAAACCGGAAGCAAACATTGCAGATATTTCACTCCAAGCATTAATTCTCCACCAAAACCAACGCAATATAAATATTAAGCCAGTTCCTGCTCCAAACATTAATATTATGTCAAATAATTGTAAAGCGTTAGTTAAAAACAAAGCAAAAAGTGCACTAAAAGCCATTAGAAAAATAGTGGAAAGTCTCCCGACATTTACCAGTTGTTTTTCAGAAGCATTTCTATTGATTTTTTGTTTATAAAAATCATTTACAATATAAGATGAACCCCAATTTAAGTGGGTTGAAATTGTAGACATATAAGCTGCACCAAGAGAAGCCAGTACCAGACCAAGAAGACCTGACGGTAGTTTGGTTAACATGGCAGAATACGCTAAGTCGTGCCCTAATTTACTTTCTTCAACGTTTGGAAAAGCCGTTTGTAAACTGGCTAAATCAGGGTATAAAACCAAAGAAGCCAGCGCCACTAATATCCATGGCCAAGGTCTAAGTGCATAGTGCATTACATTGAAAAATAATGTAGCTCCAACGGCATGATTTTCATTTTTAGCAGCTAACATTCTCTGCGCAATATAACCACCTCCACCAGGTTCTGCTCCTGGATACCATGAACTCCACCATTGAACAGCTAAAGGGATAATAAATATCCCAATTAACGCCTCTGTATCAGAAAAATTAGGAAAAATTGAAAGTTTACCTATTACATTTTCATGTTGAATTAATTTTGATAACCCACCTATTTCTGGAAGATTTACTAGATAATATGCGGCTCCAACTGCTCCAAAAATTGCTACAAAAAACAAAACAAAATCTGTATAAACAACACCTCTGAAGCCACCGAGAGTACTAAACACTACTGTTATAGTTCCAGCAATTAAAACGGTTTGTATAGGATTTAGACCTAACATTACTTGTCCGATTTTTATGGCTGCTAAGGTTACAGCTGCCATTGCCATAACATTAAATATAACTCCAAGATAAATAGATCTAAAAGCTCGCAGAAAGTGAGCAGGTTTTCCGCCATACCTAAGATCATAGAATTCCATATCGGTTTGTACGTCAGATTTTCTCCACAGTTTTGCATAAACAAATACAGTAAGTAATCCTGTTAAAAGAAAAGCCCACCAAACCCAATTACCAGATACGCCATTATTTCTGACAATATCTGTAACTAGATTTGGAGTATCTGTAGAAAAAGTAGTTGCAACCATCGAAAACCCTAACAACCACCAGGGTAAACTTCTGTTTGACAGGAAATATTCTGAAGTATTTTTACCAGATTTTTTTGAAACAATTATTCCTATTGCTAAAACTATTGAAAAAAAAACAATAATTAATATCCAATCGATTGGTGCTAATTTCATAACTTTTTTTAAAATTTACTTTAGGTGTATAAATGATTTAGTGTGACAGTAGTAAATTAAGTCTTATTTTAATTTAACCATCCTTTTATTGAGGATTTTCTACTGTAAGTATATAAGAAAAGACCTATAACTAAAACCATAATTGGCATAACAATTGCTCCAGGACCATAAACCTCTATAGCAGCACTTATAAAAATGTTGTATATCATTTGTATGATAATCCCGATGAGCGATAAAAAATAAATTGAGGTTGCAATTTTTCTTCTCATTAGTAAAGTAACAGAACCTAAAACACCTCCAAATACAGCAATTGCGAAAGCTGCTGTTGCCCATGCAGGCATACTATAGATCATATCCAATTGCATTGATGTGTATTGGCTTTCAAAAGCTTCTGTTTTATATTTTTGTATGATATACATGTAAGCGCCCATCAAATTCCAAATAAACGCTATTACTGCAATCATCCAAAAACCAATAGTAGGTTTATTTGTTGTCGTCATATGATAATTTTATTTAAAGTAACAATTTAGGATAAATAAGAATAATTAACAAATAATTGATTTTTGTTAATTTAGAGACTTTCATAATTTTACTATATTTAAAAAAAACTTCATGGCCATAATTTTAAAATCTAATTTTGAATTTTTAAATGCTCTTAGAGAAAATAACAATCGAGAATGGATGACAACTCATAAAAAAGAATATTTAGCTAATGAAAAAGTTTTAAAAACTTTTTACAAATCTGTAGAGAATAAACTGAATATCGATGATGAAATTTCTAAAGTAAAAGTGTTTAGAATCAATAGAGATGTAAGGTTTAGCAAAAACAAAACACCCTACAATATTCATCGAAGTGTGAGTTTTAGCAGATCCGGTGCGCATAGGAGAGGAGGCTATTATTTAAGAATAGAACCTGGTAAATCAGCAATGGCAGGTGGTTTTTTTTCGCCTGAGGCAGCAGATTTATTAAGAATTCGAAAAGAATTTGAATTAGATGCTACTGAAATTAGAGAAATTATTAATCACAAAGATTTTAAAAAAGCTTTTGGTGGATTTAACCAAGATTATAAGCTAAAAACAGCTCCTAGAAATTTTAGTAGGGAAGACGTAAATATTGATTTAATTAAATTAAAAAGCTATTTTGTTGTCCATAAATTTACCGATGAAGAGGTCCTTTCTGAAGACTTTGAAGAAAAATTAATGTCCTACTATCGCTTATTAAGACCTTATTTTAATTATATGAGTGAAGTACTAACTACTGATTTAAATGGTGTTTCTTTACTTTAATTAAAGGCAAAGTTAAGCTCTAACAATTGGATGTTGCTTTTAAGCCTTTCTTTTACAATTTGCATCATACGTTTGTTTAAAGCAGATGAATTTGAAACATAATCTTGGTGTTCTGCAATCGTGAATT
>ERZ1048686.122-NODE-122-length-83331-cov-7.305334_pt1 | contig 83331 bp, 84 predicted proteins | sample MGYA00383099_ERZ1048686 | MGnify/ENA primary metagenome ERZ1048686 (study PRJEB29581, sample SAMEA5548369) | metagenome | biome: marine; feature: coastal; material: water | depth 25 m | study: Short-term variability in the microbial, nano- and picoplankton... | reverse complement strand
GCCTGTGAACGGTTTGCGGCGACTTATGAGCGAGATAGGAAAGCTCGCCATGCGGGCATGCTTTGGGAACATCGACAAAGACATAGGCTTGTGACGACTGATCAACGGAATCGGCCAATTCGCCATGTAGAAGTTGGTGTTATATGGATCCCTTTCACGCGTGAGCATATGCGGGTGATCGTTGAGCACGCCCAACATCGTCTTTGGCAGGTCTTGAACACGGACCTCTTCCATCAAACCATTGAGCGCAGTTGCGCCCATCGCCGTCATAGCATCGCGTGTGATCTTTGCGACGCCAAGCGGTTTGGACCCTGCCTGCACCAGCAGAACGGCACCACCTGATTTCAGATACTTTGCGTAGGCTTTAGCGGTCTTAGCTTCAACATTCTTGGCCGCAAGCTTGTCAGCGAGGCCATCTGCGACTTCAAACAAGTGCACTATCCAGCCAGAGAACCGTCGGCGATGCAAAAGCTCATGTCTGGTTGCTCGGGCCTGCTTGGCGCTTTCGAAATAACGCGTAATAACCTGTGTCATAATCCCTCCACTTGCTTTTCAGTCGTTGTGTGAATGTCTTTTCTGTTCGTAACTTTTCGGGCCATCGGCCAAACCACAGCTATTGCGATCAAAAGGCTAAGCGCTTCAATCGTGAAGATGATAGCGCAGGGCGTCTGAACTGAATTGCCAGTGGCTCCTTGCAAACCGACAATGACGTCGCGCACAATCCCAGCGAGAGCAACGCCTAGACCGGCTGCGCAGGCCTGTGCTGCACCCCAAGCGCCCAGCGCCAACCCAATCTGTTCACGCGGTGCGGCGCGCATGGCTGCAGTCAAAGTAGCATGACCAAACAGCCCTGTTCCTAAGCCCACCAAAAATGTGCCTAGCAAAAAGCTGATCGTGCCGCCGTCCATCGACACAAAAATGATCAATCCGAACCCCGGAATTCCGACTGCAAGGCCAGCCAGCGCGAGATTACCCGGTTCCGTGGTGCCACTCAGCAAACGCGATGCGATTGCAAAACCCACCAGCGTGCCCACCGAAAAGAGCGCTGTAAGCTTGGTTGTGTCCGCAATGGAAAGGCCAAGCACTTGCCCCCCATAAGGTTCCAGCAAGGCATCCGCCATGCCAAAGCCAAAGGTTCCAAGACAAATAACGACCAGCAACCGGATGATGCCATCGGCTCGGGCCAACTGGTTCATGCCTCTTTGAAGGGTTGCGGCTTGGATATCTTCATCTCCGCCGCGCGTTCGCGGCTGCGGGTCTCTTGCTGCCACATCGCCGTGATATTCAAAGCAACCGTGATTACAGCCGTACCTTGAATGACCTGAATAAGACGGCCCGGCGTGTAAGCTTCTAACAACGCACCGTAAATCAGCGCACTTATCACCATTCCGATCAGCAGCATGACATACATCAAGCCGACAACTTTTGGCTGATCTTCTTCTTTCACAAGATCAGTCGCTAAGGCCAAACCAACGGTTTGCACGATGTGCACCCCTGCCCCCACGAGCAAAAAGGCCGATGCGGCCGCACTTAGGCCAATCCAGCGCGGGACATCAACAGCCTCGCCATAGCCCGACAAAACCAACAGCGCGAAAGGCATAATCGCGAACCCGCCAAATTGGCAGAGCGTGCCTTTCCAAATGTAGGGAATGCGGCGCAGTCCAAGGGCCGACACATGTGTGTCGGACTTATGCCCAATCAATGCGCGAAACGGTGCAAAGATCAAAGGCAGAGCCAACATCACCGCAACCAATGTCGCAGGTACATTCAATTCAACAATCATAACTCGGTTCAAGGTGCCGACGAGCATGACCAATGCCATGCCTACGGTGACCTGAAACAACGACAGGCACAACAATCGCGACATCGGGATATCCGGGGTCGCAATATCCGCGAACGGCAAATACTTCGGCCCGGTCGCCGCCAGCTTTTGCGTCGCAAATTTCCGATAGTTGAGCATGTGTTGTTTCAAATTTGGCACCGCGCCATCTAAGATCAGAGAGCCATAGGTCTCGTGATGCGCGAAAATGGGATTGAGCCCGTACAACCTGTTCGCAGGCTCAATCAGCGCTGTAATTACCGTGTAATCGTCAGCGGCAGTTGATCAGCTTGATGCGACGCATGCTGCTCAGGCATATTCAAGATAACCTTTGCATGTGTGCCATCAGGCAGAATGACTGTCACTTCCGTACCAGCAACCGTATCCAGCGCGTAGGACGCTTTTGCGACCTTCAGCTTGGATGAATCCACGTCAGCCGCAGACATCTTATCACCCGTTCCAAGTGGAACACCTTGCAAGAAGTCAGCGACCCAAGAGGTGTTCTTAACAACTTGCAAGTGAACGGCAAAAGATCCAACTGCAACTGCACCCAAAAAAAGTGGAACGCCAACTGTTGGAGAAACGACAAGCCACATTTTTGCATTATTCATAGTGCGTCCTGCCTATCCAAGCCAAGGGGTCGAGATCGCAACCAAAATATGAGCGATAAGCGCAATTGCACCGAAAACGCGTGTGCCATCGATAGGATAGCTATGCACTTCTTCAGCTTCGCCCAGCGTTAGTCCGGTGGGCCAGACCTTACCTTCGTCTGTCATGAGAGTACTCCTTATGTTGACGGAAGCACCCCGCAAAAACGCAAAGACTCTATCATGCGCGACGTACAGAAATGCCACCTATGCGACATACTGTCACTATTATCTTACGTCTTTAACGTAACATAAAACTGACAAACGCAAGCAAACTGCAAAAACACGTAAACCTGCGTGTACCAACCCACATGTGTTGTGCATCTAGCGCTCTAAGGGCTTAAATCTACATTGTTTTATGGGGCTCAAAGCGCAGGAAACGCACCCAACTCAACGCTGCGATATTTTTTTGCGAGGGCAGGCGCGAAACCGCATAAAAGTGCACGGTAAAAGATATTTGGGCAATCAGGGGCCCCAATTGCGCCGATTTCCAAACTTGTTTTACTGAGCGGAAACAAAGATCAGCCGTTGCTCAGGAAAAGGGCGATAAAATCAGCCAAGGTGAGCGCGCCATTCACAAGGACAGCACGCTCAAAACCTGCCTTAAGGGATCATGATGTGTTCTCGCAAAAGCGTCGTGGATTGGGTCGCCAAATTATCGAACATAAGATCTATGCGTACAGATTTGATGCTTCCCAGTTCGTGACTGTGAAAAGTCATCAATGCTTCGTCATTCAGGGTCGAATTGGGCTGTTGAAACTTCATATGACAGTCGGGCATTGGCAAATCTTGCATGGGCGCGTCATTGACCGAATATTTCGCCCCCTTCAAGCCGCACCGCCAGCTAAAGATATGGCTGAAATAGACTAAATCTTTGCCATCATATTCGCGCACGGCCGCCCAATTGCTTTTGGTCACCTCCAAGATCGGGCCCACTTCAGCCGCTGTCGTAAACTTGCCCGTTGCAGTCTGATCCTCTGGTTCTAGTCCGGTCAGATCGAAACTATCCGCACCATTCGCCGCCTCTCCACGGCTTACATCATCAGATCCAAAGCTGCTTTGCGCTTGCGCGGCACCCGCGAGCAAAAATGCGCTTAATATTTTGCCTATCGTTTTCATAGCCTGTCTCCCAAAATCAAACTTTAACAAATCTTTTTCCAACCCTTGCATCCATCTTCTGGAAATCTCTGCGATGCCAGCGTAGGGTCTGGCAAACCCGCGATCAGATGGGGCCAGCATGGCAACGAAGAGCACTAAAAATCCAACCCTAAATGTGGTGATTGTCGTCCAAGACGGCCGTTTAGCCTATGAAGCTGCGCTTTTCGCCGCCTCCTTGCGCCACTCCAACCCCAATTTCGCAGGCCGTTTGCTGCTGGCTGAACCCCTGCCCGGCCCACTTTGGCCCCGAGATCCGCGCCTTCCTGAGGGTGAATTGCGCGATCTTTTGATAGATCTGGGCGGCGAATTCATCCAATTCGAGAGCAAAGCCTTCGGCGCAAGCTATCCGTATGGCAACAAAATCGAAGCTATGGCAGCGATGCCAAAAGGCGAAAATTTCGTCTTCTTTGACACCGACACACTCATTATAGGCGATCTGGGCGACGTTCCCTTCGACTTTGATCGCCCCTCCGCGTCGCTGCGCCGCGAAAACACATGGCCGCAACTTGAACTCTATGGACCAGGCTACGCTCAAACGTGGAAGTCGCTTTATGACAAGTTCGACCTCGACTTCGACAGCGCATTAGATCTGCACTACCCGGACGAATATTGGCGCAGATACCCCTATTACAACGCCGGTTTTTTCTTTTACAAATGCCCACAGCAATTTGGCGCGCGTTTCCTCCATTACGCCAAAGACATCCGCGACGATGCCCCGCCGGAACTGATCTGCCAAACCCTTGATCCTTGGCTTGATCAAGTTGCGTTACCCCTGGTTATTCACAGCTTTGGCGGCGGCACAAATGCGCTGCCCACTGGTTTGCTTGATGGTAATATCAGCTGTCATTACCGAATGCTCCCCCTGCTCTATGCGCGCGAAAACGATCATGTGGTCGACACCCTCGAAGAGGTCACAGCGCCCAACAAAATCAAAAAGGTGCTCAAAGGCTCCAACGTGATCAAGCGGATGATCTATCAAGGGCGCGGGCGCAAAGTGCGCGACTTGTTTGACCAAGACAATCTGCCCCGCAAAGAGCAAGCGATCCGCAATCGCATTAAAAAAGCCGGTTTTTGGATGCGCTAGATTGCTTGCAAAACGCTTGTTTCCCAGCACCACCTATTTGCGAACGCACGTTCTGATTTCATGCCGCTTGGTTGTGAGGTGAGCAACATTGACCTAAACCCGTGCTCAACGCTTATAATTAACGTGAGGAACCACCATGACCGACGGACCCAGCTACGGCTTTGATACGCTGCAAATTCACGCAGGCGCACGCCCCGATCCTGCAACAGGCGCACGTAACACGCCGATCTATCAAACCACGGCTTACGTATTTCGCGATGCAGAACATGCGGCTGCGCTTTTTAACCTGCAAGAAGTCGGCTATATCTATTCCCGCTTGACCAACCCCACGGTTGCGGTTCTGCAAGAACGCATCGCCACACTTGAGGGCGGTGTTGGTGCGGTGTGCTGCTCCTCTGGTCACGCAGCACAGATCATGGCGCTCTTTCCGCTGATGCAGCCGGGCAATAATGTTGTTGTCTCCACACGTCTTTATGGCGGCACGATCACGCAGTTCAGCCAAACGATCAAACGTTTCGGGTGGGAAGCAAAGTTCGTCGATTTCGATGACGAAGAGGCCGTGAAAGCCGCAATCGACGACGATACGCGCGCGGTCTTCTGCGAAGCAATTGCTAACCCCGGTGGCTACATCACCGACCTCGACGCTATTTCTGCAATCTCCGACGCTGCTGGCATCCCCTTGATCGTGGATAACACTGCAGCAACGCCCTACCTTTGCCGCCCGATCGAGCATGGCGCGACGCTAGTCGTACACTCCACCACAAAGTACCTTACAGGCAACGGCACCGTGACTGGAGGCTGCGTTGTCGACAGCGGCAAGTTTGATTGGACAGCGTCCGACAAATTCCCGTCCCTCAGCCAGCCAGAACCTGCTTATCACGGCCTCAAATTCGCGGAAACATTCGGCCCCTTGGCCTACACCTTCCACGGCATCGCCATCGGGCTTCGCGATCTCGGTATGACGATGAACCCACAAGCGGCACATTATACGTTGATGGGCTGTGAGACCCTCTCCCTGCGTATGCAACGCCATGTTGAGAACGCGCAAACCGTCGCAGGCTGGTTGGAAAAAAACGATCATGTTGAGTATGTTACATACGCAGGTCTTCCCTCTTCGCCTTACAATAATCGCGTCGCTAAGATCTGCCCGAAAGGCGCAGGCGGGCTGTTCACATTTGCGCTAAAAGCGGGTTATGAGGGCTGCATCAAACTGGTCAACAGCCTTGAGGTTTTCAGCCACGTCGCCAACTTGGGCGATACACGCTCCTTGGTTATCCACTCGGCCTCGACCACACACCGCCAACTTTCGCCAGAGCAGCAGGAAGCGGCGGGCGCGGGTCCGAATGTCGTGCGTATTTCTATTGGGATTGAGAACGCGGAAGATTTGATTGCTGACCTGGACCAAGCGATCAAAGCCGCCTCAAAGTAGACGAGGTACACCAAAAGCTAGAATGGCCCGAGGATTGGCTCGGGCCATTTTTTATCTTTATGGTGCGATGCTGAACACGACCTTTACACTCGAGCGCCGCGTTATTTCGCCTCGCGCGATCGGAACGGAAGATGAGCGCGCAGCCATTTCCATGACGGGTGGTGGAAAGCCTCCGCCGGAGCCACCCATTTCTTCGGTGATCAGCAACACCTCACCAAGTTTCAGACCCGCTGCGAGCGCGTAAAGTTCTGCCTTTCGACGGGCATCAGCCACAGCCGCGGCGCGCGCGCGATCTCGAATGGGTTCGGGATCAATCAGGCCGAAGCGAAAGCTCGAAAACGAGTTTGCCCCATCTCGGGCCACCTGATCCAAGGCCTCCCCTAACGTGGCAAGGTCCAGCAATGTGACGGTCACTGAATTCGACGCTTCAAAGCCGATAGGATTCAAAACTGATCCGTCGTCGTCATAGCGTTTTCCCTGTCGCCACACAGGATTAAGCGTCAAAGACGAGGTTTGCATATTGGCCCGCTCGACGCCCATTTTCTCCATCCGAGAGAGAATCGCTGCAACCGTTTTGCTAGTTTCCCCGAGCGCATCCGCTGCGCTTTTCGCCACATGACGTGCGCCCAAGGTGATAACGGCTTTGTCAGGAGTAGCCGAAATTTGCGCTTCTCCGATGACCACAATGGTGCGAAGTGGCTCTGTCTCTTGCGCCAAGTTTTGCGTCCCAACACTTGCTGCAATTGCAAGTGCAAACAAAAATACCCAATTTTTTAAGAACATTGTGACACCTTTCACCGATTTTATCATCAACAGGGCCTATACAGCTTCCCCGTCTCTTTGCTTTAGACGCAAGCGACCTCGATATCCTTGGCACTAAGGTAGTATACTCAAGAAGGGGAAACTTTGGGCAAACTTCTCTCAGGCAAGGCTTCTTTCACTAGGCAAGAAGCTGCTATACTTTGTCAAATATCGCGTACCGACTCCCAGTGCGCGTTTGGGGAGACTAAAATACCAGCATGAGACCGAATTTTGCATTGTCGCTTTCATTCAGCGGTATCCAACTTTTGCATCAGCAAGAGAATGGATGGGGCCGTGTGGGTGATGTCGACATAGGTGCCGCCGATCTTACGGGCGATCTTGCGGCTTTGCGCGCCAGAGCAGAAGCGCTTAGCAGCGGGCCTATCGAAACCAAATTGATTATCCCCGACGACCAAATCAAATATCTGACGGTTGATGCCACAGGCTTGGACAAAGATGCGCTTCAAAGTTCTGTGCTTGGTGCGCTTGACGGCGCAACGCCCTATCCAGTCGATGATCTAACGTTCGATTTCGCCAATGAGGCCGGACAGGTTCATATCGCCGCCGTCGCAAAAGAAACCCTGCAAGAAGCAGAAGCCTTCGCGACAGAGCATGGTTTCGCTCCGATGGGATTTGTTGCGGCGACAACGCCCGCAAATTTTCCGCATGAGCCTTCTTTTGGCGTCAGTACCTTGGCCACATCAATGGGCATTACCGCGCTCGATACGGATGGCAAGCCTGCAATAGTGACGAGTGATGCGATCCCTGTTCCAGTGCCAGTTGCCTCTGATCCAGAACCCGTGATTGCGGCGAGCGAAGACGCGCCGAATGATTTCGTAGAGGAAGTGAAAATCCCGGTTCCCGGCTTTTCCTCGCGCCGCAGCGCGCCAGAACCTGCCGCACCAGCCCCCAACAAAACTGTTGCAAAGCCGATATCGCCCCCGCTTGCAGCACTGCCGCGTTTAGACGGCGCCCAGCGGCAAGCCGATCCAGCGATGCCTCCTGCGGCCACCATCCCAGCACCAAGCGCACAGACGCCTGAGGTTGGTCAATCCCCGCAAGTGACAGGCATGTCTGGCGCAGCTTTGGAGGAAACAGAAGTTGACTCAAAGCTTAGCGCTTTGCGCCCTGGAGCTGCATACGTAGAAGGCGATTTCCCCAACGACATCCCTCCGATGCGCGCTGACTTTGCCGCTTCGCCACGCACAGTGCCTGCGTTTCAGGGAGCTGCTGACGGTGCACCGATTGCCAACCTTCGCGCGCCTGCACCGGTTATTGAGGAAGCTACACCAAATAAACTGAAAGAAAACGGACCGAAAGCCGCCGCAAAAGCCTTTGCACTTGCGGGGACGGCAGGTGGTGCAGCCTTGGCTGGCGCACGCGGGTTAATGGCGAAGCGTGCAACAAAAGCCGAAACTGCAGCCGAACCAGAACCTGCCGTTGATCCCGCCGTCTCTGCACGCGAAGACGAAAAGCAGCGCATGACTGTCTTCGGTGCACGCAAGCCGAAGAAAAAGAAAGAAAACATCGCCGTCGGCGGTAAGCCGCGCTTCCTTGGCCTGATTCTTACTGCCATTCTTTTGCTGTTTCTGGTGACTGTCGCGGCCTGGGCCTCTGTCTTTTTGGACGATGGTCTGGCTCGCTTTTTTGGTGGCGATGATCGCAACAAAGCAATTGCAGAACTGCCTAATCCAGATGCTGAGAAAGATAACGAGGCGTTGATAGAACTGGCGTCCTTGCCCACTGGTGAAGACGATGTCTTGATTGAAGACCTTCCGCTCGGGAACGAAGGGCTTGCTCAGGTTGAGTCTGTGGCCCCAGTTATTTCACCAGAGGAAGCGGCCGCAAAATACGCCGCAACGGGCATCTGGCTCGCCACACCCGCGCAACCCGCATCACCCCTGCAAATCCCGCTAGATGACGTTTACCCAGCTTCGATTGATGCGAGCATTACCGGTCAAGATGCCTTTGCATTAGAGCCTTTGACGCAGCCTCGTGATACATTGCCTCAAGGTTTGACAGGACCGCCACCAGCGGGCTCCCAGTTCGTATTTGATGAAAATGGCCTTGTGCCTGCAACACCGGATGGCGCGATCACGCCGGAAGGCGCTTTGGTATTTCTGGGACGCCCCGCGCGCGTGCCCCCAGCTGTTCCCGAGCGCCTTCGCACCGCTGCACTTACGCCGGCTGACGCACTTACGATTCCCGGCACGAAAGTTGAGAGCGGCCTGTCCGCCTCTCTGCGCCCGAAAACGCGCCCCGAAACGTTGGTCGAAGACACTGAGCGCACGCAATTAGGTGGCAATTCTCGCGCAGAACTCGCTAAGCTTCGCCCAAAGCTGCGCCCACGCGTAGAAAAGGAAGTTGCGGAAACAGAAGCCGCTGTCGTGCCTGCGACCCGTTTTGCCATTGCCAGTTCTCGCAAACCATCCCAACGACCGCGCAATTTTGCGGAGATCGTATCGCGCGCGCAAAAGCAGTCTGAGCGTCAGACAGAACAACAAACAACTCAGGTCGCAGCGGTTGCGCCCAGAACTGTCAAACCGCGCATTCCCTCCAGCGCATCTGTCGCAAAAACTGCGACCGTCAGAAATGCGATCAATCTCAGCCGTGTAAACCTTATTGGTGTTTACGGGAAACCTTCCAGCCGACGCGCGCTGGTTCGGCTTTCGAGCGGGCGCTACAAGAAAGTGAAAGTTGGCGATCGTGTCGATGGAGGACGTGTTTCTGCGATTGGCGAAGGTCAACTTATTTACACAAAACGGGGTCGTAATGTGACCTTGAGAATGCCCAAAGGCTAAAAGTCCTCGTTCAGCAGTCCTGCCACACCTGCGCGAAAGAAGTCAGCATGTTAGATGACATAGACAAGAAACTGCTTGCCGCACTCCAAGGCAACGCACATTACACCGCCCAAGATCTTAGCGAACGGCTTAATCTGTCAGCCAGCCAAGCGGGACGGCGCCGTCAAAAGCTGGAAGCAGATGGGTATATCAGTGGCTATCATGCGCATCTTGAAGCTTCTCGCATTGGCCTCACGGTACAAGCGTTTGTTCATGTTCAGCTTAGATCGCATGGCCCCGAAGAAGCACGCGGTTTCGCGCGTCTTGCCGAAATACGGCCAGAAATTATTAGCGTTTGGACGTTAACGGGGGACTCCGACTATCTTTTGCGCATTTATTGCTCAGATCTCAGTAGCTTAAATCAACTTATCCATAATGTTATTCTTCCACATCCTGCTGTAGCCCGCGTGCAAAGTCAGATAGTTATGGACCAATTGAAGCAAGACGCGCCGCTTCCCACTTAAGCGCGCCGAGTTTGAAAGTGCGCGATGGAAAGCTTTTTATTTTCAGCGTCGATCTATCTGGGGGCCGCAGTCATTGCGGTTCCGGTTGCTGCACGCTTGGGCCTTGGCTCAGTGCTTGGATATTTGGCAGCGGGCATTCTGATCGGTCCGCTTTTGGGATTGGTAGGTGCAGAAACGAAGGATCTGCAACATTTCGCTGAGTTTGGCGTAGTAATGATGCTCTTTCTGATCGGGCTAGAACTGGAACCTCGCGCGCTTTGGGATATGAGACATCGCTTGATTGGGTTGGGCGGATTGCAAATAACGCTCACAACCCTTGCGACCATGATTGGCGCAATGGCACTTGGATTTTATTGGTCTATTGCTTTGGCGGTTGGCCTGATTTTTGCGCTGTCTTCGACTGCAATCGTGCTGCAAACTCTTAGCGAAAAGGGTCTGATGCGTACTTCGGGCGGGCGCTCCACGTTTTCTGTTCTTTTGACGCAAGATATTGCAGTTATCCCGATCCTAGCGCTTCTGCCGCTTCTCGCGCTGCCTAAAGCAATGACGTTGAGTGCGGATGGTTCGATCAATCGCCACATCGGCGACGAACACGGCGCGGATCATACCACGCTCAGCTTGGTCGCGGACCTGCCGGGCTGGGGCGTTACACTTGTCACATTGGGTGCAATTGCTGCGATTATTCTTGCGGGCGTTTACCTCGCCCGGCCAGTATTTCGCTTTATCCATGCAAGCAATCTGCGCGAAATGTTCACCGCGCTGGCGCTCTTGATCGTTGTTGGGATCTCATTCCTAATGCTGCTCGTTGGCCTTTCACCCGCCCTTGGTGCATTCCTTGCGGGCGTGGTTCTGGCGAACTCCGAGTTCCGGCACGAACTTGAAACAGACATTGAACCCTTCAAAGGTCTTCTGCTTGGCCTGTTTTTTATCACCGTTGGTGCTGGCATCAACTTTGCTGTTCTGGAGCGCGATCCAATTGCGATCCTGAGCTTGACTGCAGCAGTTATCCTTATCAAAGGTCTCGTCCTTTATGCGCTCTCGCGGGTTTTTAAGTTGCATGGTCAGGACCGTTGGCTGTTTACGCTTGGCCTTGCACAGGCGGGCGAATTTGGCTTCATCCTAACCGCATTTTCCGTCGCGCAAGATGTCATCCCAGTCAGCGTTTCGGAACGCATTTTGTTGATCATCGCACTCTCGATGTTGATCACACCACTTTTGTTCATCTTTATGGAAGTGATCAGCAAGCGTTTTCGTGGCGCAATCCAAGACATCACGCATGACGAGATCGATGATGAAGGGCCCGTCATCATTGCTGGCGTCGGTCGATTTGGTCAAATTGTAAACCGCCTGGTCGGCTCTGCAGGGTTCAAAACCGTCGTGATTGATCATGACATAAAGACCATCGAATTGATGCGCCGCTTTGGATTCAAAGGGTTCTTCGGTGATCCAACACGTCCCGACATGCTGCGCGCAACTGGATTGGCCAATGCGCGTGTCCTAGTAGTGGCACTTGATGATCCTGCGGCAACCTTGAAACTGGTGCTCTATGCGCGCAAAGAGCGCCCCGATTTGCACATCATCGCGCGCGCACAGGATCGCAGTGATGTGTTTCGCCTCTATGGGGCAGGCGCGAATGATATTGTGCGCGAGATGTTTGACAGTTCCCTGCGTGCGGGGCGCTATGTACTTGAAAATATTGGATTATCAGAATTCGAAGCGGCAGAAGCTGAAAAGACCTTTTTCGCCCACGACCGTCATGCGATCCGCGAGTTGGCTGAGGTCTGGGATCCAGATACACCATCAGGCGAAAACAAAGCTTATATCACGCGCGCAAAAGAGCTGGAGCGAGACCTAGAAGCCTCACTCCTCACGATTTTGGAAGCGCGTAAATCCGGGGATTAGCCCGCTGCTACGCCTGCTTCAGCAAAAGTTGCCATGCCAGAATGGCACTCGACTGCGGCGACGAGAACATTGATTGCGAGCGTAGCACCTGAGCCTTCACCAAGACGCATACCAAGTGACAAGAGCGCCTCTTTATCAAGTGCTGCCAACAGCTTACTGTGCGCACCCTCTTGGCTCAGATGTCCTGCAACTACATGATCGAGCGCGCCATCCTGCGTCTTTGCGAGACATGCCGCAGCAGCGGTGCAGATGAACCCATCCATGATCACAGGAATGCGCTTGGCACGCGCGCTCGCAATTGCGCCCGCCATTGCCGCAAGTTCACGCCCACCCAGGCAGCGTAGGATTTCCAGCGCGTCGTCACTTGCGTGCAGCGCCGCGCCCTCCGCGACAACCTGCGTTTTGTTGGTTAATCCGGCATCATCAACGCCCGTGCCGCGCCCTGTCCAAACCGCAGCGTCACCGCCAAAAAGCGCCGTTGCAATTGCGGCCGCAGAAGTGGTGTTGCCAATGCCCATTTCACCCACGACGAGCAATTCCGTGTCCGCGCCCACAGCATTCCAGCCTGTTGTAAGTGCAGCCACAACCTCAGCCTCGCTCATCGCGGCCTCTTTGGTGAAATCTGCCGTAGGCGTGTCGAGATCCAGCGCATGTACGCTCATTTCTGCCCCTGCCACTCGGCTTAGTTGGTTCACAGCAGCGCCGCCATGTTCAAAATTGGCAACCATTTGCACTGTCACTTCGGGTGGAAAAGCTGAAACCCCCTGTGCCGTTACTCCATGGTTGCCCGCAAAAACAATTACTTGGCGCTTGCCAATGCTGGGCCGATCCGTACCACGCCAGCCACCATACCAAATCGCCAGATCTTCAAGACGACCCAAAGCGCCGGGCGGTTTGGTCAATTGGCCATTGCGCTCTTGCGCGCCTGCGATGGCGTTTGCATCAGCGTCCGGCATCGTCGCGAGCAGCGCGCGAAACTCAGCTAAAGAAGAAAATGTACTCATGATCGGCTCTTTCGTTGTAAGCATCTTCGCATCCGTGTTTAACCTGCTCTGCATAAGCGACAAGGTAGGAACGACCCTTTTGGCACAGCAAAACGACCTCTTTAAAGATATCGCGCTGGCACTGAGCTTGCTCACACGGCTTCCAATCCGATTGGATGAAGACGCTTACGCCCACAGCGCGCGCGCGGCTTGGGCCTATCCGCTGGTTGGGGTGGTGACCGGTTTGATCGCCTGCATAGCCGCGAAGCTTGCACTTTGGATCGGTTTGCCGCTCTGGAGCGCTGCGATCTTGGCGTTGGGCGCAGGCATCGTCGCGACAGGCGCGATGCATGAGGACGGTTTGGGCGATTGCGCGGATGGGTTCTGGGGTGGTTGGGACCCTGCGATGCGGCTGAAAATCATGAAAGATAGTCAGATCGGAACTTATGGTGTTTTGGCTTTAGGGATCACTTTGGCCCTGCGTTTTGGCGTGCTGTTAGAGCTGCTGCGCTTTGACAACTGGGCGCTGCCGTTGATTGCGGTTCACGTTGCGTCGCGCGCTGTGATGCCTGCGATTATGACGGCACTACCCCATGCCCGTGACGTTGGTCTGTCCAAATCTGTTGGCTTTGTATCTAAGCGTTGTGCACAAATTGCGGCTGGGATCGGAGCACTCGCTTTGATATTTACGCTTGGGCTTTATGGGATTGGGATGACGCTTGTTGCGGCGATCTGCGCTTATCTTTGCATTACACTAACTCGCGCGAAGATCGAGGGCCAGACGGGTGACGTTTGCGGCGCAAGCCAGCAAGTCACTGAAGTCGCACTGTTTCTTTCACTACTTACGAGCTAAAAATAGAAAAGCCGCGCTTCCTCCCAAAAGCGCGGCTTTCCCTGTTCCCTGAAAAGTCGGCCTAAGCGGCAGCAACAACTCGGGACATCAAAACGTCAGTGATCTGACGTGCGGCGGCGTCTTCATCGCCCCCTTGAACAGCACCAATCTCGCGCGTCAAACGTTCAAGCGCGGCTTCATAAAGCTGACGCTCGGAATAGCTTTGCTCGCGCTGATCATCGGTACGGTGCAAATCGCGTACAACTTCTGCAATCGCAATCAAATCGCCAGAGTTGATCTTTTGCTCATATTCCTGAGCGCGACGCGACCACATCGCGCGTTTCACTTTCGCTTTGCCTTTGAGGGTTTTCATCGCGTGGGCGACTTCATCGCCCGTGCTGAGCGAGCGCATACCGATGTCGATGGCTTTATGCGTCGGTACGCGAAGGGTCATTTTATCTTTTTCGAATGCGATCACGTAAAGTTCTAACTTAACATCTGCGACCTCTTGCTCTTCGACGGAGACAACTTTGCCCACGCCATGCGCGGGGTACACAACAAATTCGTTAACGCGAAAATCGAGGTTCTTTGACTTGCTCATTATGGGCTTTCCTCAGCTCATTTAGGATCATCAGACACGTCAAAAGCGCGCGCACAGGCTTCAGCCAGCGCAGCACGCTTTATATAGGTTTTGCTATCTCGCGGGAGGGCAGAAACAGATCAGTGTCAGGCAATCATTCATCATCTAGGAAGAAGTATATCACAAAAAGGCCCCCCTCACCAGTAGTGAGTGCGAGATACGTTAATATCCCGTAAACCCAACATTCGCTGGCCCAAAGCGTAAAAAGGTGCGACTCAAGCACCGTTTCAAAATTGCAAAAGTGATTCGGGGTGTCTAGCCACCCTCACCCGGTTTCTCAGAGAAGTATTTCTCAAGCTTTCCTTCTTCGCCGTCACGCTCTTCCGCGTCAGGGAGCTGGTCTTTCTTGGTAATAATGACAGGCCACATCTCGGAATACTTGCGGTTGAATTCAACCCATTTTTCCATGTCCGGCTCTGTGTCAGGACGGATCGCATCGGCGGGACACTCGGGTTCGCACACGCCACAATCGATGCACTCATCTGGGTGAATCACCAGCATATTTTCACCCTCGTAGAAGCAATCCACAGGGCAAACTTCGACGCAGTCGGTGTATTTGCAGGCGATGCAGCTGTCGTTAACAATGTAGGTCATGAATCGTGCCTCAATCGGAGTTGCGGACTTGCTAATCCAAGCGGGTGGATCATTCAAGCTCTCCGCGTTTGATTTGCGCGCCTAGCTTTCGGTCTGCCTTGCTTGGGCGACCACCGCGTTCTGCATAAGGTTTGCCAATATCACGCGATTGCGGCGGGCTAAGGTCGGTATATAGTGCTTGCGCTTCAGGCGCAGGACCACGCCGCACGCCGATGGCGTCCACTCGAATGACGCGAATGTGATTGCCTTGGGGGAAAGTCAGCACGTCACCAACTTTAACAGTGGCCGACGCCTTAACGACTTTGTCGCTATTCACCCGCAAATGCGATCCTGTGATGAGTTTGGCCGACAGGCTACGGGTCTTAAAGAACCGCGCCTGCCAGAGCCATTTGTCCGCGCGCAGCTTTCCAGCTGCCTCGCTCACTTTTTAGCTAACCCCGCCAATGCTGCCGCAAACGGGTTGTCTGGGTCGATCTTCTTCTCTGACTTTGGCGGACGAGCCGAGAAGTTTTGTGCTTTGTTGCCCCCCTGCGGTTTTCCACGAGGCTTACCTTTACCCTTGGGCGCACCGCCTTGTTTGCGAGGACGGCTTTCTGCGTGCTTTTGTTGACGCGCGCGGCCCCAAGTGAAGGTGTAGAAGACTTCCATTTCTGGTGGTGTGTCTTCCTTTGGAGCGTCCTCAGCAGGTGCTTCAGCTGTTTCATCAGGCGCGCCTACCGCCTTAACCGCGTCGTCAGGCTTCGTAGCTGGTGCAGCTTTGACTTTTTCGCGTTCGCCCTTTTCCGCTTTATAGCCAAGGCCTTGCATGAGATCGGCAAACTGTTCCAGCGTCATGCCTGTGATGGAAAGCATGTCTGCTTTGCCTTCAAAACCACCACGACTGTCCTCTGTGCGTAGCATGTCTGCAAGGCGTTCCAGCATATCAATACGGATCGCACGGGCACCAGCAGCGCGGTAGCCAGACATCAGATGGTAACCCGCGGGTGCGTGTTCATCAGACGGAACCGTCACCAAACCGGGGGGCGGCGATTCTGGGAATTCTTGATGACCCGCCGCCAAAGACCAAAGCACAAGACGCAAACGCGTCGGCGCAGGCTTCAAAAGCAAAGGCATAAAGATCGTGAACTGACCGAAGCGAATGCCGTGCTTGCGCAAAGCACCACGTGCATCTTGATCGAGCGCTTTTACATCTTCAGCAACGTCAGAACGCGCAACAAGACCCAGTGCTTCGATAAGGCGGAATCCGAAGCCGCGCGCCATGCCGGAGAGCGTGTCGTCCTTTTGCAGGTTCAGCAAAGGCTCCATATGCAGCGCGATCTTGCGGTCAATGAAATGCTGCAAACGGCGCGTGACTTTTTCAATCACATCTGCGCCTGCTTCATCATCAACAAATGCCTGCACCTGAGGTTTCAAAGCCTCGGGGCCCGCGACCAGTTTACCAACCGCATACTCGCCCCACATGAGGCCACCCTGCTCGGTAAAATCAATCTCTGTGTCGGGCGCGTTGTAAAAACGGTCCGCGCGCAAATGGAAATGCGGCGTTAGCGCAGCCACGGAAGCCGCGCGCAATGTCTTTTCTTCGGCACCACTCGCGGACTTATCCTGCGAAAAACGGAACCCTTCCAAACGACCCACGAATTCACCTTCGACGGTCACTTCACCTTTATCATTTACTTCGGCCAAAAGGGCCTCCTTTTGTTTGAGCCGGCGCAAAAGCACGGATGTGCGCCGGTCCACAAATCTTTGGGTCAAACGCTCGTGCAGCGCATCTGACAAGCGGTCTTCTACAGCGCGCGTCTGCGAACGCCAATGGTTTTCGTCATTTGTCCAGCCAGAGCGTTGGGCCACGTAAGTCCAAGTGCGAATAAACGCGAGTCGTTTGGAGAGCGTGTCGATGTCACCCTCTATGCGGTCAATGCGTTTGATTTGCCTGGCAAGCCAGTCATCGGGGATGCGGCCAAGCTCATGAAGATCGTTGAAAATGCCCTCAAGCAGATTGGCATGTTCGGAATTGCTGATGCCGCGAAAGTCAGGCACGCGGCACACATCCCAAAGGAGTTGCACCGATTTGGCATCGCTCGCACGCGCCATGACTTCGGTCTCGCCTGCTAGGGTTTTGAGCACCCGAAGATCATCGGCTTCGCGCGATTTCACCAAACGGTCATCATGGCTTGGCTGCTCCAGCGAGGCGATCAGTGCATCAAGGCGGCCCATCTGTAACTTGGGATTGCGCCATTGCAGTTTACCAACAGGTTGAAAGCGATGTTCGGTAATGGCGCGCGCCAACTCATCATGGAGCGGTGGCGCTTCGCCAGTCACACCAAAAGTGCCCGGCTTCATCCCGCGTCCAGCCCGCCCTGCAATCTGCGCAAGCTCGTTCGCCATCAGCGGGCGCATACGTTGGCCGTCAAATTTGCTCAGTGAAGAAAACGCCACGTGATCAATATCAAGGTTAAGCCCCATGCCAATCGCATCGGTCGCTACGAGAAAATCCACATCGCCGTTTTGATACATTTCCACCTGCGCATTGCGCGTGCGCGGCGACAAAGCGCCCATGACAACAGCCGCTCCTCCCTTTTGACGGCGAATCAATTCAGCAATGGCGTAGACGTTTTCCACAGAAAAACCCACAATTGCGCTACGCGGACGCATGCGCGAGATTTTCTTTGGGCCAGAATACGCCAGCTCGCTCATGCGTTCCCGCGCTACGAATTGAGCATCAGGAATAAGCGACTGGATCGGGCCACGCATCGTGTCAGCGCCCATGAACAAAGTCTCATGCAGGCCGCGCGCACTAAGCAAACGTTCCGTAAATACATGCCCTCGCTCTGGATCGGCGCAGAGTTGAATTTCATCAACAGCCAGGAAATCGGCCCCCATGCCTTGCGGCATCGCCTCAACAGTGCAGACCCAATACTGCGTGCGTGGCGGTACTATACGCTCCTCACCTGTGACCAACGCCACAACAGACGGCCCACGCAGAGTGACGATACGGTCGTAAACTTCGCGCGCCAAAAGGCGCAAAGGCAGGCCAATCACACCCGTGCGGTGCGCCAACATACGCTCGATCGCGTAGGTGGTTTTGCCCGTATTGGTCGGTCCTAGAACCGCGATGATGCGTTGTTGCGCGGCCATATCTGCCCCAAACTCGATGTATTCTAGAGGGCGGGGCCTTTGACGTCAGCTTCCAACCGTTCCATCGCTTCGAGTACGGTCGTGTGATGCGGATGTATAGCGAGAACTTGTTCGTAGACCTCATATGCCCGCTTTCGATCTCCCAATTGCTCAAAAATCGCGCCTAAACCTTGGATCGCATCAAAGTGCTGGGGGCTGAGCGTCAAAGCCCGTTCAAGATCTTCAAGCGCGGGACCATAAAGTTCCTGCTGATACAGCGCGCTCGCACGCATGTGCCAGCCTTCCGCAAAATTAGGTGCGTGATCTGTGAGGGCGGTCAGATGCTCAAACGCTACTTTAGGCTTATTCGCGCCCAGCGCATCGCGACCGCGTTTGAACAATAAGTCAGCCGAAGCCGAACCAGAACGCGCCCAATTGCGTTTGATTTGCTTGGCGATTTTTGCAGCCTCTCCCGCATCCGCGTCGCGCAACTGCTCCAAGAGGCCTTGCGCGTTAACGTCTGTCTCACTCTTCGGGGCTACGTCTTGCGCAACAGCGGGTAAGCTATAGGGTGACGCAAGCAACAACAGCGTCACACCAAGCGTGCCGCTAAGTTTACGTAAGTATTCCGCAAGGTAAAGTTTGCGCGTGGGGAATGGAATTCTCATATACGAGAGTGTAGCGCATGACCGGCAAGATGCCAGATGCGATAAGATAACGAAGCGGAGAGCGACATGAGCGATATTATAAATGCAGCCGTTACGGCCCTGAATGAAAAGCTAGCAGGCGCAGGTTTCGACGGCAGTGCAAAGTTTGAGATTGAAGGCGAAGGCACTGTTCGGATTGATGAAACTGGTGCTTCGGCGTCCGAGGCGGACGCGGATGTGACGCTGACGGCAGATGCGGAAACGTTCCAAGCGATCCTAGAGGGCGAGCAAAACGCTACGGCTGCGTTCATGACCGGCAAGCTATCAGTCGATGGTGACATGGGCATGGCGATGAAACTTGGAGCAGTGCTGAGCTAGGACAAACAAACATGACAGACGCCCCCTATCACGCCGAAATTTGCAATGGTCCTGCAAGCGGTTACGCGCTTTGGCGCGAAGCATCGGACGGGGTGCGTCTGCGCATTGGTCTGTGGCCCTTGGATGGGGCCACGGATACTGTGCTGATTTACACTGGGCGCACTGAGTACATTGAGAAATACGCTCATGTTGCGGCGGACTTGCAAGCAGCTGGTTACGCAGTTGCCACGATAGACTGGCGTGGCCAAGGACTGTCTGATCGACTGATTGATGAGCCATTGCGCGGTCACGTCAACAACTTCCAAGACTATCAAAAAGATGTGCAAACCCTGATAGACACCGTTGTGCAACAAGGAATGCCGCCTGCGAAAGCCTTGTTAGGCCATTCGATGGGAGGGTGCATTGCTTTGCGTTCCGTCATCGACGGTCTGCCTGTAAAGGGCGCGCTTTTCTCGGCGCCGATGTGGGGGATTCTCATGTCGCCCGCACTACGCCCTGCCGCATGGGTTTTATCGCACGCAGCGGATTTATTTGGCGTTGGCAGCACACTTGCCCCGGGCACCAATGGCCGCAGCTTTATCCTCAACGAGCCGTTTCAGGACAACACGCTGACCCGCGATCCCGAGATGTGGAAACTGATGGGCGATCAAATTCTTGCGGTCCCCGAGTTGGAACTTGGCGGCCCTAGCCTGCATTGGCTGCGAGAAGCACTGCTAGAATGTAACGCGATTATGAACGCCCCTGCGCCCAAGTTGCCGAACCTAACGTTCCTTGGCGATAACGAACGCATTATCGATACCAGCGCTGTGCACACGAAAATGGATGCTTGGCCTAGCGGTACTTTGCGCATGGTCGAAAACGCGGAGCACGAAGTGTTTATGGACAACCCCAAGACCCGCGCGACCTTGACCAAAGAGGCCGTCGCTTTTCTCGATGCCCTCTGAATAAAAACGCCGCTGCGGTAGCATCACGCGTTTTACGCTCTATGTTCAGAAGCATGGCCACAGACCCGCTCATCACCTTCACGGACCGCGGCATTTATTGCCCTCGTGCAGATCTCTATATCGATCCGTGGAAACCTGTGGCGCGCGCGCTTATCACCCATGGACACGCTGATCACGCACGTGCGGGCCACGCAAGGTACATGTGTACAACAAGTGCAGCCCCCGTGATGCGCCACAGGCTGGGTAACATCACGCTTGACACAATTGACTACGGGCAACCATTCGCCGTGAATGGCGTCCAGATCTCGTTTCACCCCGCTGGTCATGTGATCGGATCTGCGCAGATCCGCCTAGCCTACAAGGGCGAAATCTGGGTCGTGTCTGGCGATTACAAAACCGAAGATGACGGCATCAGCGAAGCCTTTGAGCCAGTGCGCTGCACACATTTCATCTCTGAATGTACCTTCGGCCTGCCCATTTTCAAGTGGGAGCCTCAGGCCGTGATCGCAGAGCAAATCAACACATGGTGGCACAAGAATGCGCAAGCCGGGGTGAGCAGCATCATCGGCGCGTACTCACTCGGCAAGGCCCAACGCATTTTGTCCATGTTAGATACGGATATCAGCCCGATCCTGACCCATGGGGCGATCGAAGCCAGCAATGAAATCTTACGCGCGCAGGGCGTGCAGTTGCCGCCTACCACGCTGGTGACACCTAACCTGGACAGAAAAGCATATAAAGGCGCGATGATATTGGCACCGCCTGCCGTACTTGGCTCGAACTGGGCACGTGGGTTCCCAAAACACTCTAGCGGTTTTGCCAGCGGATGGATGCGGCTGCGCGGTGTGCGCCGTCGGCGCGCGTTGGATCAGGGATTTGTCATCTCCGATCATGCAGATTGGGATGGTTTGCTGGACGCAATCTCCGCAACAGGTGCCGAAAAGATCTACGTCACCCATGGCTACACGGACATCTTTGCGCGCCACCTGAACAGCACCGGTTGCAACGCGGCAATCGTGGAAACCGCGTTTGAATTTGATGGTGGAGAGGTGGACCCGACTGCCGAGGGCGTCGCGTCATGAGAGAGTTCGCAACCGTTTTCCAAGCCTTGGACGAAACCACCAAGACAAGTCGCAAGGTCGACGCGCTCGCGAAATATTTTGAGACCGCAGATGATGCGGATCGCTTATGGACCATCGCGCTGTTCTCTGGTCGTCGCCCAAAGCGCGCAGTCACCACGACACAACTGCGCACGTGGGCGGCGGAGACCGCAGGCATTGATCTTTGGCTGTTTGAGGAATGCTACCCGATTGTCGGTGATCTTGCCGAGACGATTGGGCTGATCTTGCCAGTCAATTCACTGCACTCCGACAAGGGGCTAACCCATTGGATCGATGCGTTGGTCAGCTTGAAAGACGCTGACGAAACAGCCAAGAAAGACTTCGTACTAAACGCGTGGCATACCCTTGGCGGCACTGAGCGATTTTTATTTAACAAGCTGATAACAGGTGGGTTTCGCGTTGGGGTTTCACAAAAACTTATGACCCGTGCCCTTGCACACGCCACAGGCAAAGACGAGGCTGAGCTGGCGCACCGTCTGATGGGCAATTGGACACCGCGGAGCACGGACTTCCATACTTTGATCGAAGCGGATGATCCAGAAAGTGCGCTGTCTCGCCCCTATCCATTCTATCTTGCGCATGGTTTAGACGGCCCATCTGACGATCTTGGCGCTGTTGAGGACTGGCACGCCGAATGGAAATGGGACGGTATTCGCGGGCAGGTCATACTGCGCGGTGGTACACATTTCGTGTGGTCGCGCGGCGAAGAACTGATGACGGACCGCTTCCCCGAATTCATGCGTTTGCTAGATTATCTGCCTGCGGGCACGGTGCTTGATGGTGAAATACTGGGTTGGAAAGACGCGCAACCCTTGCCGTTCGCAGATCTGCAAAAACGGATTGGTCGCAAGACGACGCCCGCCAAATTGCTGCGCGACACGCCTGTTATTCTATACGCTTACGACCTTCTGGAATGTGAGGGCGAAGATATCCGTAATCGCCCATTCTTAGAGCGGCGCGCGCTTCTGGATACTACTCTGAGAGACGTGCCAAGCGACGCACCGATCAAGCTATCTCCGCAGATTAAAGCAAATACGTGGGAAGACTTCGCGCAAACCCGCGCCGAAGCCCGTGCACATCATGCGGAAGGACTGATGTTAAAACGCACTGACAGCCTTTACCTGGCAGGGCGCAAGAAAGGTGATTGGTGGAAATGGAAGCTTGATCCGCTGACCATAGATGCAGTGATGATCTACGCACAATCGGGCCATGGGCGGCGCGCGACCCTGTTCACAGACTACACTTTCGCCGTTTGGCAGAACAATGACTTGATCCCTTTCACCAAGGCCTATTCAGGCCTGACCGATGCGGAGTTCCGCCAGATCACCACATGGGTGCGCAAGAACACGCTGCAACGTTTTGGTCCCGTGCGACAGGTTCCGCCCGAACATGTGTTCGAGATCGCTTTCGAGGGCATACAACGCAGCACGCGTCATAAATCCGGTGTCGCCCTGCGCTTCCCACGCATGTTACGGTGGCGACAAGATAAAGCGGCACAAGATGCCAACAGCCTTGATGATCTTAAAGAAATTTTACGTCTCTACGGCTAAGCCCTTCACCAGACCGAGCATCTCGCGTTTTAGGGGTTTAACTCGCGGCGCGCATGCCTAGGTTATGGACCAAAGAGATATGAGGTTTTCGATGTTCCAACTTCCCTTCCCCGTTCGTGACGCCAATGCTGGCGGTGGTCCGGATCCCCTTGGCAATCTGCCAGAATGGGATCTCAGCGATCTATATTCGGATGAAAACGCCCCCGAACTAAAGCGCGATCTGGATTGGCTTGAAGAGGCTTGCGCTAGTTTCGCGCGCGATTTTGAGGGCAAGCTGGCAAACCTCGACGCGGCTGAGCTACTTGATTGCGTGCTGCGCAATGAACGTATCAATTCGATTGCGGGACGCATTATGTCTTTTGCGGGCTTGCGGTATTACCAGCTGACCACGGATGCTGATCGCGCGAAATTCATGTCCGATATGCAGGAAAAGATTACCAATTTCACTACGCCTTTGGTCTTTTTCACACTCGAACTTAACCGCCTTGAGGATACCCAACTTGACGCGCATTTCGCTGCGAACACAGACCTTGCCAGATACAAGCCTGTGTTTGATCGCATCCGTGCGATGAAGCCGTATCAACTAAGCGATGAGTTGGAAAAATTCCTGCACGATCTTGGCGTTGTGGGTGATGCGTGGGAACGCTTGTTCGATGAAACGATTGCAGGCCTCAGCTTTGAGGTGGACGGCAAGACCCTCAATATCGAGGGCACTTTAAATTTGCTGACAGAGCACGATCGCTCCAAGCGCGAAGCGGCCAGCCGCGAAGTCGCGCGTGTGCTGGGCGAGAATGTCAAAACATTCGCGCGCGTGCACAACACGCAAGCCAAAGAGAAAGAGATCATTGATCGCTGGCGCGGCATGGAAACCCCGCAAACGGGCCGCCACCTGAGCAATCACGTGGAACCCGAAGTCGTCGAAGCGCTGCGCACAGCCGTGGTCGAAGCCTATCCGAAACTCAGCCACCGCTATTATGAGATGAAACGCGGCTGGCTCGGCCTTGAACGCATGGAAGTTTGGGATCGCAACGCCCCCTTGCCAATGGAGAACACCGCAATCGTCGGCTGGGACGCCGCCGAGGCCACAGTGATGGACGCCTATAATGCATTCGATCCACGCATGGGCGAGATTGCCAAACCCTTCTTTAGAAAAGGTTGGATCGATGCAGGCGTGAAACCAGGCAAAGCCCCCGGCGCATTTGCACACCCGACGGTCACTGATGTGCACCCCTATGTGATGCTCAACTATCTCGGAAAACCACGCGATGTGATGACCTTGGCCCATGAGCTCGGGCACGGCGTGCATCAGGTTCTGGCCGCAGGTCAGGGCGAAATGCTCTCCTCCACGCCTTTGACTTTGGCGGAAACAGCAAGCGTGTTTGGCGAAATGCTCACTTTCCAAAAGATGCTGGAAAAGGCAGAGACACAGGCCGAGCGCAAAATCCTGCTCGCGGGAAAAGTCGAGGACATGATCAACACGGTCGTTCGCCAGATCGCCTTTTATGACTTTGAGTGCAAACTCCACGACGCCCGTCGCGGCGGCGAACTGACCCCCGAGGATATCAATGCCCTTTGGATGAGCGTGCAAGCCGAAAGCTTAGGGCCAGCATTTGATTTCGTCGATGGCTATGAGACTTTCTGGGCCTATATCCCGCACTTCGTGCATTCCCCCTTCTATGTCTACGCATATGCCTTCGGCGATGGGCTCGTGAACGCGCTATACGCAGTCTACCGAGAGGGCGACGAAGGGTTTGAAGAAAAGTACTTCGACATGCTCAAAGCGGGTGGCTCAAAGCACCACAAAGACCTGCTTGCACCCTTCGGCCTTGATGCGTCTGATCCGAAATTCTGGGACAAAGGTCTATCAATGATCTCAGGTATGATCGACGAATTGGAAGCGATGGACTAGACGGTCAGGTCGCTCACTTATCAGCCGCGCAGACATGGTCTTGCGCGGCTTTTTTATGCACTCACTGCAACACAAACGGCTGCGCCAGCCACTCATAAAGTGCTTCCGTCGTCGCATCCGGGTTTTCCAACGTCGGCAAATGCCCTGCGCTCGAAATGACCTTCAATTCCGCATAAGGAATGAGTTCCGCCATAAAAACATGGCGCTTTACGGGACAAAGCGCGTCATGCTCCCCACATAAAACAAGCGCAGGAACTTTGCATTTCCGCAGGGTTGATTGCTGATCGCGACGCCGTTGCAAGGCACGCGATTGGCGAACGAACACCTCTGGCCCCATGATCGCAGCCATATCCATCACAAGGTTCAACACATCTACTCGTTGTGGACCGGGTGCCAGATAATTCGGTTTCATTTCTTCGCGCATAACTTCTAACAAACGCCCCGAGCGAGCGCCAATAATTTGCGGCTCGCGCGCTGCGGCCGCTTGCGGCGTTTCGGGTAAAGGGTTGGTGTCCATCAAGGCGATGCGCGTCACCCGCTCGGGCGCACGACGCAATATTTCCATCGCGACTATGCCACCCATCGACAATCCTGCCAGCGCAAATTTTGTAGGCAACACGTCCAGCAAGTCAGAGGCAATTTCTTCAATCCGTTCGCCTTGCGAAATCGGCGCGCACATCACTGCGCGATCCGCCGATAACTCCGCGATCTGGGGTCCGAACAACCGCGCATCACACATCAATCCAGGAAGAAAAACTACGGGTTCGTTCATCATGGATCCTTAAAACTCTGGCGTCACACTTTGATCAGAGATTTATCTGCTCACGTCACAAGCGCAAGCCAATAGCTGCACACTGCGCAGATAAATTACCCCGCAGTCCAACCGCCGTCCACAAGGATCGAAGTCCCTGTGATCATGCCCGATGCATCTGACGCCAAAAAGACTGCCGCGCCCATAATGTCCTCGACCTTGCCCACACGAGGCAACTTAATCTTGCTATCTATCCATGCGCGTTTTTTAGGATCTTCAAATGTCGGCCTGGTCAATGGCGTTAGGATAAAGGTTGGGCAAATTGAATTCACACGGATGTCAGCAGGCCCAAACTCAATGGCCATCGCTTTGTTCATCCCCTCAATCGCATGTTTACTACCACAATATACTGCACGATCGACCCCGCCCACATGGGCCATTTGGCTGGAAATCTGGATGATTGACCCGCCTATACCCTGCGCAATCATTGCTTTTGCGGCTTGCTGCGCAAAGAAATAGGCTGCGCGCACGTTGATCGACATAACTGCATCAAAGTCGTCCTCCGTCGTCTCCACCGCAGGGCTATGGCGCGCCAAACCAGCAGAGTTCACAACGATATCATAGGGCTGTGCTTCAAAAACTTCGCGTACGGCGTTCGTGTGCGACACGTCCAGAGCTAGAGCACGCGCAGTGTAGCCTGCCGCACTCACAGCACTTACGACATCGTTCAACACTTCAGCGCGACGTGCAGCAAACGTCACATCCGCGCCTGCTTCAGCCAAAGCAACCGCGCAAGCCATGCCAATGCCGCTACTTGCGCCCGCAACCAAAGCGCGTTTGCCATCAAGGCGGAAAGAGGGGGTTGTCGGTAGGGTCATATCATAGCCTTTATCATCAAGGAATTTTTACGATATGCTCACACAATCACACTGTCTAGCCGATGTTCAAACCACGAAACTCCGGGAAATCAGCATAACGTTTCTGGCGTTCTAACAAGGGTTCGGCCGGACTCGCATGCGCCTGCAGCAAGGTCCCTTTGGGCGCAATATAGCTGTCAATCCGCCGACGCGCATCCGCTCGCCATGCCAGATTAAACGCGCAGAGCTTTGGGAAAAACCAAGCCTCCGCAAAAGGGAGATGATCATAAAGCCAAAACGCCATGTCTCGCCAATCGCGCCCTTGTTCATAACGCTCCGCAAACCAGGGAATAACAATGGACGCTCCCGCCACGTCCACATCACGCAAATCCCAAATGTGACATTCCAATGGATAGTCATTACGCGCACAATTCAAACGATGCGTGTTGCCAAATGCGTTCAATTCTGGCGAACGATAGCCGGAGCGCACTGCAACCCGACCAAATGTCTCTTCTAATGGATCAAGCAGTTGCGTGCAAAGTTGCCGTCCCCGCTCAATCGCAAGGTCTGGATCCTCTGGAATATTGCGGATCTGATGGAAATTCCCAATCTCAGAATACAGAAATTCCCGCATGTAAAAATATTTGGAAAGCCGCACACGCCCCAAAGTCTCAAGCGACCACATAGATGCAGGCTTACGCATCAGCGACCTTCAAACCAGATCACATAGATTGCCTCGATCATAGGCCCCACCTACTTTGGTCTAAAAATACCTTGGGGTTTGAGGTAGCGCACCATTCCGCCGCTTTAGCGGCACAAATTGCGCGGCGCGAAGCGACGCACATTCAACTACTGCCCCTATTGCAAGACCCCGTTGGCCCATTCGATCATTACCGCAGCCGCCAGTTCCGTCTGGCCCGCGGACATAATATCACCTGCAATCACATGTGCATTAGGGTCATCGCCCTCACTCAATGTCAAAACCTCCAACTGACTTGGACCGCCCCATTCCTCTGCGACTTCACGATTTTTCGTGGGGCTTACAACCTGATCGTTATCTGAAATAACAAACAAGCTTGGTATCTTGGCTTGCCCCAAATCCAAACCATCCACTGTTTTCACGAGCCCCGCCATCGGCAGCAAAGCGACCGTCGGATAGCTATTCGTCCAAAACGCCGCATGATCGTCGTTGATGACATCAAAACTACGCTCGGCCCCTGCGACGAGTGGCCCCCACCAGCGAACTGCCGGCCATGTCAAAATGACCGCAGATGCAGAGTTTAACGCAAAGTTCGGAGATACAAAAATCGCACCTGCAACATTTTCCATCAGATCCTCGCGCAACGCCGCCGCCGCCACCAGCGTACCACCCGTTGAGGTAGCGATCACCACCACACTTTCTCCAACAGCGCGCGCGGCAGCTAACGCCTCGGCGGTGTCACGCATCCAGTCACTTGCGGTGGCTTGCGCCATCGCTGCGCCGCTTCGTCCATGACCTGTCAAACGCGTATATACTAAATTCGCACCCAATGCCTCGGCGACTTTATCAGGAACCGGACGGATTTCCTCAGAGCTCGCTGAAAATCCATGGATATAAAGAACACTGATTGGCGTCTTCACCCCAACATCACCCGCCCAAACAACGCGCTTTTGAACACCTTCGACGATGTCAGAAAACTTCGCTTCCTCGCGCTCGAAATAGGCATCAATATCGTCCCCGAGCAGTGACGCGTCGAAACCTGCGCTAAGATCAACTTTTTCGCGCGGTCCCAGCAGTGCCAAAAGCCCAACGCCCACAAACAAAACCAGAACCAGCCTGCCAGTCCATTTCAAAACAGTTTTCATGAGGAGGTCTCCGCCAATTTCAGCACGTCTTCGACAGAGCGCTCTATCAAGTCAAGGCAAGCATTGTCGGAAAACCGATGATCCGCACCGTCTACCAATGTCAGTCGCATATCAGCTCCATTCGCATGCGACAAAAGTCGCAAAGCAACCGACACGTCGACATCCTCATCAGCCGTTCCTTGCAAAAAACGAGTTGGAAACGGTATATCAAGCGTGTCGCGCAGCACCAGTTGATCACGCCCATCTTCGATCATGCGTTTGGTGATAATGTAGGGTTCGCCATACTCGGACGGCAGCGCAACTTGCCCGGCTCTTTTCAATTCAACGCGTTGTGCTGCATCAAATCCCGCCCACATACTGTCTTCAGTGAAATCGGGTGCGGCCGCTATTGTCACAAGCCCTGCGATCCGCTCGGGGATGCGTTTGGCTGCCAAAAGCGCCTGCCATCCCCCCATAGAAGAGCCGACAAGGACGAGCGAACCGTTAGTTAGTTTCTCAAGCGCCTCGCCCGTGTCTTCTGCCCAATCACCAATACAGCCATCTGTGAAAGCACCAGAGCTTTCGCCATGCCCAGAGTAATCAAAGCGCAAAAAGGCGCGACCTTTTGCGATGGCCCAATCTTCAAGATGGATCGCCTTGGTGCCCTGCATGTCAGATTTCAAACCACCAAGAAAAACAACTGTAGGCCCCGGGCCTTCGGTCTTTTCATAGGCAAGCGTGCGCCCCTGCGCGGTCGTTAGAAATGCCATCACACCCTCCAATTTAGTTGGTGCAACCATGCTGTTCTAATCACCCTTTCGCAAGGGCCACACGGGGTTAGCCGCTAATATACGGCCCCGACTTGGGGCGATAAAAGACCTTCTGATTGTGTAGGCGGCCGAGCAGATCGTGGATCTGGTTCACCTCTTCGCAATTTGGGGCGATGTCGGAGTTCGCAACCATCGCCTCGTTGCGCAAATTTGTTTTCACCTCACGCAGCGCGACCTCGATCACGTCGAGATCTTCAACAGTCAATTCAAATTGTGTGTTGTAACGTGGCATATGGCGGCTCCTGCGTGTCCTAAATGGGATGATTTGTGTCGTTTCTCGAACATATCAGAGTGGGACACGTTCTCTCAACCCCTGCGCACCACAATAATACTCATTAAAATCATGAGGTTACCGGCCAATCAGCAGTATTCTGCTGCATACAACACTGCATACTTTTGTACGCAATCAAGCACTTAGCCGACTTGACGTGATTCTTGCGCAGGTTCATAGAGGGGTGCAAATAGCACAAACCCGCAACCGGGCGCTTTCGTAGGCGCCAAACTGACGAGGAGCGCCGATATGGCTAACGTCACCCTTACCTTCCCCGATGGCAATCAACGCGAGTACGCACGCGGCATCACTGCGGCTGATGTTGCTGCGGATATTTCCAGTTCGCTGCGCAAAAAAGCGATCAGCGCAACTGTGAACGGCGCGCATTGGGACCTGCAATGGCCAATTGAGAGCGACAGTTCAATTGCCTTGAACACCATGAAAGACGAAAAGCCCGCGCTTGAGCTGGTCCGTCACGACCTCGCGCATATTATGGCGCGCGCCGTGCAAGAGATTTGGCCGGACGTCAAAGTCACCATCGGACCTGTCATCAAAGATGGCTGGTATTATGATTTTGATCGCCAAGAGCCGTTCACACCCGAAGACCTCAGTGTCATCGAGAAGAAGATGAAAGAGATCATCAATGCCCGCGACGCCGTGCGCACTGAGGTTTGGGATCGCGCGCGCGCGATCAAGCATTATGAAGACAACAACGAGCCTTATAAGGTTGAGCTGATCGACGCCATTCCCGGCGACGAGCCTTTGCGCATGTATTGGCATGGCGATTGGCAGGATATGTGTCGCGGTCCGCATTTGCAGCACACTGGGCAAGTTCCGGGTGATAGCTGGAAACTGATGTCAGTCGCAGGCGCTTACTGGCGCGGTGACAGTGACCGCCCGATGCTGCAACGCATTTATGGTGCAGCCTTTGCGAACAAAGAGCAGCTCAAGGCGCATCTGACCTTTCTCGAAGAGGCCGCAAAGCGCGATCATCGAAAGCTGGGTCGCGAAATGGGTCTGTTCCACTTTGAAGAGGTCGCTCCGGGATCTGTCATTTGGCACCCCAACGGCTGGCGTGTGTTCCAAACACTGATCGCCTACATGCGTCGCCGTCAGGACGTGGCAGGTTATGTCGAAGTGAACACCCCCGACATCATGGATCGCGCCTTGTGGGAAACATCGGGTCACTGGTTCAACTATAAAGAAAACATGTTCCTCGCCCAGACACAGGATGATCGCGATTACGCGCTGAAACCGATGAACTGTCCCGGGCATATGATGGTGTATAACCACAGCCTTCGCAGCTATCGCGACTTGCCGGTAAAGATTGCCGAGTTTGGCAAAGTGCACCGTTATGAACCCTCAGGTGCCTTGCATGGGCTGTTGCGGGTGCGCAGTTTTACGCAGGATGACGCGCACATCTATTGCTCGCCCGAACAACTGACCGATGAATGTCTAAAAGTGAACGACCTGATCTTGTCGATTTACAAGGATTTCGGATTTGAGGATGTGCACGTCAAACTGTCCACCCGCCCCGAAAACCGGATTGGCAGTGATGAAAGCTGGGATCTGTCAGAAGGCGCTCTGAAAACCGCGCTGGAACGAGCGGGGATGAGCTACACGATCTTCGAAGGCGAAGGCGCGTTTTACGGACCCAAGCTGGAGTATGTTCTGCGCGACGCGATTGGCCGTGATTGGCAATGCGGCACGCTACAGGTGGACTATAACCTGCCTGAACGATTTGGCTCGACCTATGTGAGTGCCTCTGGTGAAAAGCTGGCACCCGTCATGTTGCACCGTGCCTTGTTCGGCTCGCTTGAGCGCTTTATCGGGATCTTGATTGAGAACTGGGAAGGCAAATTGCCGTTCTGGCTCGCGCCGCGGCAGGTTGTTGTGGCCTCGATCATCTCTGATGCGGATGACTATGTCTATGAAGTTGTAGACGCATTGAAAGCCGCAGGGGTGCAGGCCGAGGCGGATATTCGCAACGAGAAGATCAATTATAAGGTCCGTGAGCACTCCGTCGGCAAGGTTCCTGTGATTTTGGCGATTGGTGCGCGCGAAGTGGAAGAGCGGACAGTGACCGTGCGACGCCTTGGCGAAAAGCAAACCAAGGTAGAGGCTCTGGAATCTGTAATATCTGCACTTTCGCTGGAAGCGACACCGCCAGACAAATTGTAATACTTCGCGCAAGATGCATAAACGCATTGCAACATGGCCCACCTCAGCAGGTGGGCCTTTCTTGTTTTATAAGGCCTTTTTGTCGCAGCCCACTTCACGGACCCCTCTTTTGCGCTAACGCATCCGTGACACACGGTCCCGTGAATGGCGTTTGTTAAGGCTCAAAGGCTAAGTTGATCTCAGTCGCCAATATCGGCGCACTGCTCACAACTAATAATTCAACTAAAGGAATACCCCATGTCTAACACTCTTAAAACTCTTGCCGTTGCAGGCGCAGTCGCAGCTTCTTTCACAGCGCAAACAGCAACAACAGCCTCCGCAATGGACAAAGAAAAGTGCTACGGCGTGTCCCTGGCAGGTAAGAACGATTGCGCAGCCGGTGCTGGCACAACATGCGCCGGTACATCCACAGTGGATTACCAAGGCAACGCATGGACACTTGTTGACGCAGGCACATGCGAAACAATGGACGTTCCAGGTGATCGCATGGGGTCTTTGAAAGAACTCAAGCGCGACCTCCCAGCGTAAGCTACAATCAATTAGGGTGCGTGTAACGCGCACCCTATCTTTCGAAGGACCACCCTCATGCTTGACGCAACGCATCGTTCTGATCTGCCAAATGCACCAGGTGTTGGCTACAAACCTCAACACTTCGCAGAAATTCTAGACTCGCCTGCACCCGTTGAATGGCTGGAAATTCATGCCGAAAACTACATGGGTCTTGGCGGCAGACCGCTCGCGCAATTACGCCATCTCGCCGAACGCTTCCCCATTTCTGTTCACGGTGTTGGCCTGAGCATTGGCGGCGAAGGCCCTCTTGATTGCGACCACCTCGCGCGGCTGAAAACGCTGTGCGATTGGCTGAACCCTGCTAGCTTTTCCGAGCACCTCGCGTGGTCCTCGCATGAAAGTGCGTTCCTCAACGACCTGCTTCCCCTGGCCTACACACAAGACACAGTGATCCGCGTCGCGGATCATATTGATCAAGTGCAGGATGTGCTTGGCCGTAAAATGCTGCTTGAAAACCCTTCCAGTTATTTAGCTTTCAGTGAAAGCACGATGAGCGAAACCGAATTCCTGCGCGAGATTGCCCAGCGGACGGGCTGTGGCCTTTTGCTTGATGTGAACAATGTGTTCGTCTCAGCCACCAACCTTAAGTTAGATGCCCGCGGCTATATTGATGACTTCCCACATGATAAGGTTGGTGAAATCCATCTGGGGGGACATGACGAAGAAGAAGACGATCACGGCGCACCTCTGTTGATCGACGGCCATGGCGCTGAAATTGCGGATCCTGTTTGGGCGCTGCTCGACTACACGCTTGAACGCTGTGGCCCCAAGCCTTTGTTGATTGAGTGGGACACGGACGTCCCGGAGTGGCCCGTTCTTGCAGAAGAGGCCCAGCGTGGCGCACGCGCACTTGCTCCGGTCTTGTTCTAATGTTCACGACCCAAAGCGAATTTCGCGCCGCGCTATTTGACCCTGAATTAGCGGTCCCAGACAGCCTGAAGGACGGTGAAAACCAACCAGCGGGCAAGCGGTTCAACGTGTATCGCAACAACGTCATTGTCAGTCTCAAACAGGCCCTTTCCGAGAGCTTTCCAGTCATCGAAAAATTGATTGGCATGCAGAACTTCGGCTCCCTCGCGGGGCTCTATGTGCGCCAGCATCCGCCAAACGATCCGCGTATGATGCTCTATGGTGCCGAATTCCCTGCGTTTCTTGAGGGGTTCGCGCCATTGGCACATGTGGGCTATCTCGCAGATGTCGCGCGTTTGGAGTTGGCGCAACGTCAGTGCTACCATGCCGTCGATGCACGCTCGATCGATCCTAGCATTTTTGCGACGCTCCCGCCTGATCAGCTCGCCAAAACCAAAGCAACTTTCGCCCCTGCGATGCGGATCATCCGCTCTCCCTGGCCCGTTCTAGATATTTGGCACTTCAATATGACCGAAGGCGCGCCGCAGCCAAATGGCGATGCGCAGGATGTTTTGATCGCAAGACGAGAGTTTGATCCAGAAATGCACGTGCTCTCGACTGGCAGTGCAGATTTGATCAGTCTTTTGCAAACGGGCACGCCCTTGGGCGAAGCACTTGAAACAGTTGAGCAAGCAACCCCAGACTTTGACTTCTCTGCCCTGCTTGGACTGCTTTTACAAACTGGTGCGCTGGTCTCGCTCACACTCGACGATTAACCCATTCTTCAAGATCACAAGGAATGCCCGATGCGCAGCCTCATAGCCCTCCAAGACCGCCTTCTTGCCTCTCTCGGCAACGGTGACAACGCCCTACCATTTGCGGCGCGCTTTGCTTTTGCCGCTTCGCTTGCACTCTATTTCTTCAATTCTGGCCTCACAAAGCTTGGCGACGGCATCTTAGGGATCTTTCAACCTTCGCTCGGGGCCTATGCGCAGATTTTTCCGCGTGCGATGGAAGCGGCAAGCTATGACACCAGCCAACTTGGGGTTTTTCATTGGGCCGTCGTGACAGGCGGAACGGTTGCAGAATTCGTGCTTCCTGCATTGATCATCATCGGCCTGTTCGCGCGCTTGGCTTCAATTGGTATGATCGGCTTTATTGTCGTGCAAAGCCTGACGGACCTGATCGGCCACGGCGCATGGGACGACAAAGCCGTGCTGGGCGCATGGTTCGATCGTATCCCTGATGGCATCATTCTGGATCAACGTATGTTCTGGGTCCTTACCCTGTCGACCATCATCTTTAAAGGCGCGGGTTGGCTGTCGCTCGACAAACTTCTGAACAAATCAGACACCTAAGGCGGCCTGCACCTCTTTCGTCCAGCCCAAATAAAGCGTGCCGTCCATCTCAATGAGCGGCCGCTTCATCAATGCTGGGTAAGCCTTCAACAACTCAAGCGCAGGTCGTGCACGCGCCGTGTCATCTAATCCCCGCCACGTGGTTGAACGAGAATTAACAATCGCAGATCCAAACCTTTTTTCTGCATCTTGCAGGAGGTCTGATGAAACACCGTCAACACGTACATCAATGAAGTCCGCTTTTGGAAAAACCTTCAAAGCCTTACGACACGTATCGCAATTCTTGAGTCCGTAAATTTTCATAGTCAGGTCCTTTTTTCACCGAGCAAAACTGGGCGAAATAACGAAAATGTCAACGCGATCACACATGGAAATTCTTGATTTTCTCAAAATCACGCTAACTCGAAGGTGGGAAAGTTAATAAGGAGATACAGTCATGCCCAATGGCACCGTCAAGTGGTTCAATACAACTAAAGGGTTCGGCTTCATCGAGCCGGAAGACGGAGGCAATGATGTTTTTGTACATATCTCAGCCGTCGAGCGTTCGGGTTTGACCGGGTTGGCAGACAATCAAAAGATTTCTTTTGAGCTGGAAGACGGGCGTGATGGCCGCCAAATGGCCGCAAACTTAGCGCTGCTCTAGGACAAAAAAAAGCCCAGCGGCGTCGCTGGGCTTTGTTACTTCGGATCGCGCTTCGCAGTTAGCGCGAGTGCGCCTTTTTCATAGGCGTGTAGCCATGCGCGGCCGTGCCGCAACATATTACCCCTCCAACACAACAGGTTGCAGGCCGGTCGGGCAATAGTTTGGTCCGTGATACGCTATTGGGACCACGCTATTTGGGTTATGAGTGCCGTCCCCCATATACATGTCGCCCCACGCGAAGGCTTGCGATGCGGTTACGATCGTCGCAGCGATGGCGACTGAGAAAACTTTTGAAAACATGAAACTGCACTTTTCGACTACTGCTCAAGATCATCTTTTTGTATGATCTAGGGGTAACATGCGGCGAAATTAGGTCAATTTGAGCAGATACGTCCAAGGCCAAAAGACAGCAATCGTGTGCAAACCTGTGATTCTTTTGCCAAAAAATGCGCGTATGCGGGCTGGTTCAAAGGCGCAAATACTCAAAAACTGAGCAAGCCGGTGCTTCTTCACGCAAGCGCGTTTCTCCAATGATTTGCCAATTGTCGGCTGGAATCTCGGGAAAAAAGACGTCCGCGTCGCTGACTTCAAGATCGACTTCGGTGATCAAAAGCCGATCAGCAAGCTCGATCATCTCGCGGTAGATACCCGCACCGCCGATCCCGTAGATCCGTCGAAATCCTCTAGAAAACGCAAGATCAATCGCCTCTGAAATGCTTTTGCAAGTCAGCTCGGCCGCGCAACCTTGCGACGTCACAACTATATTGAGGCGATCTTTCAAAGGCTTGAACGGCAGACTGTCCCAGGTATTGCGTCCCATGATAATCGCGCCGCCTAGCGTTTCACGTTTGAAAAATTGCAGATCTTCAGGCGCGTACCACGGGATATCATTCCCTTTACCAATGGCACCATTCTTGTCGCGTCCAACAATTAAGGAGATCATAAGTTACACCGCCACTGGAGCTTTGATGCCCGCATCAGGGTCGTAGCCTATGATTTCAAAATCGTCATAAGTGAAATCGAAAAGCGAGCTGACCTGCCGCTTGATCTTCAACTGAGACAACGCTTTGGGGCTGCGCGCGAGTTGCGTTTGCACCTGCTCCATATGATTGGAATAGATATGGGCATCGCCGATGGAATGGATGAAATCGCCTGGCTCATGCCCCGTCACATGCGCCAACATATGCAGCAAAAGAGCGTAAGAGGCGATGTTGAATGGCACACCAAGGAACATATCCGCAGAGCGCTGGTAAAGCTGCAAATGCAGCTTGCCCCCCGCGATGCGTACTTGCCAAAGCGTGTGACAGGGCGGCAGCGCCATGTCGGGCACTTCCGCCGGGTTCCACGCAGATACGATCAGGCGGCGGCTATCAGGCGTCTTTTTGATCGCTTCAACAAGGTCAGTGATCTGATCAATTGGCCCCATGTCAGTGCCGCTTGGCCAACGGCGCCACTGCGAGCCGTAGACGGGGCCAAGATCGCCGTTCTCATCGGCCCACTCGTCCCAGATCGAGACACCATTGTCCTTAAGGTATTTGATATTCGTGTCCCCTGCGAGGAACCACAAAAGCTCGTGAATAATGGATTTGAGGTGAAGTTTCTTGGTCGTGACCAGCGGAAACCCATCCGCCATCGGGTAGCGGCATTGCAGGCCAAAGTGCGAGGTCGTGCCGGTCCCTGTGCGATCTGTCGATTGCACGCCCCGCTCCAGCACGTCGCGCAAAGCTTGATGATATTGTTTCACAATGACTCCCCAGAGTTTGTACGCTGCCTACCCTGCTTCGCTCACACCGACAAGGTTGCTTGCACGGCCCGACCCCATCGTGCGTAGCGCTGTGTGCATAAGGCCTCGTCCAATGTCGGCTCAAACTTGCGTTCTAAGGCCCATGTCGCCGCGAACTCATCCATCGCAGGATATACCCCCGCGCGCTGCCCTGCTAGCCATGCCGCGCCAAGCGCTGTTGTCTCTAACACTTCGGGCCGATCTACAGGCGCGCCAAGAATGTCAGACAAGAATTGCATCGCCCAATCAGACGCGCTCATCCCACCGTCGACGCGCAAGGCAGCCTCCTCAGCATTTGGCCAATCCGCATGCATCGCTTCCAGCAAATCGCGCGTTTGAAAACCAACGCTCTCAAGTGCCGCTTTCGCCATTTCCTCAGGCCCCGTGCCGCGCGTCAGCCCATAAACAGCCCCGCGACACTCCGCGTTCCAGTAGGGCGCGCCAAGACCTGTGAACGCGGGTACAAGCACAACATCTTGACCTTTGTCAGCATTGTCGGCGAGCGGCTGAGTTTCCTTCGCATCCCGAATAATCTTGAGCCCATCGCGCAGCCATTGCACGACAGCGCCCGCCACAAAGATCGAGCCCTCGAGCGCGTATGTGGGTTTGCCATCAAGCTGATAGGCAATTGTCGTGAGTAAACGGTTTTTCGATGTGACAGGCGTATCACCTGTGTTCAAAAGCGCAAAACAGCCGGTGCCGTAAGTAGATTTGAGCATGCCTGGCTCAAAACAGGCTTGCCCAACTGTGGCCGCTTGCTGATCACCAGCGACGCCAAGGATCGGGATTTCGCGGCCAAACAGATCGGCGCGCGTCAAGCCGAAATCAGCGGCAGAGTCCTTTACCTCCGGGAGCATGTTCATCGGGATATCGAGCAGATCGCACATGGTCTTAGACCAACGGCCTTTGCGGATATCGTAAAGCATAGTGCGCGCGGCATTGGTGGCGTCGGTGACGTGAGAGGTGCCACCTGTGAGGTTCCAGATGACCCAGCTGTCGATGGTTCCAAACGCTAGCTCACCCGCTTCGGCGCGCGCGCGTGCACCGTCTACATTGTCTAGTAACCACTTGAGTTTGGTTGCACTAAAATAGGGGTCGAGCAGCAGACCCGTGCGCTCTGTCACCATTTCCTCGTGACCAGCGGCCTTGAGCGCTTGGCACAGCTCGGACGTGCGGCGATCTTGCCAAACAATCGCACGATGGATGGCTTTGCCCGTTTTGCGATCCCAAATAACCGTAGTTTCGCGTTGATTGGTGATACCGATTGCGGTGATATCTTTGGCGGAGATGCCCGCTTTTTCAATCGCCCCGCGACATGTGCTGGCGGTGGTAGACCACAGATCACTTGCCTCATGTTCTACCCAGCCGCTTTGCGGGAAGTGCTGTTTGAACTCTTCTTGAGCAGAGGCGACAGGTGCCATGTCCGCGCCAAAAAGGATCGCGCGCGTGGAAGTGGTACCTTGGTCAATGGCGAGAATGTGGGTCATGAGGGATCTCCCTAGATTTTTATCCGACAGCCTTACGTGCTGCAGCACATAAGGTTACACGAGCGAGGGCAACCAAAGCACAATGCCCGGAAACGCGACAAGCAGCGCGATCGTCACTCCATCTGCGATGAAAAATGGCGTCACACCTTTGAACACGTCTTGCACCGTGAGATCGTCTCGCACGCCGGCCACGACAAAGCAGTTGAGGCCGATAGGTGGTGTGATCAAACAGAACTCCGCCATTTTGACCACCAATATCCCAAACCAGATCGCACACATTGGCCCAGACATGCCAAACGCACTGTCCGCCGCGCTCACCAACTCACCGCCATTCAACGCCATCACCGCAGGATAGACCACAGGCAGCGTCAACAGCAGCATCCCGATGGCATCCATGAACATCCCAAGCACCGCATATGCAAGCAAAATGCAGATCAAAATCGTGAGCGGGGCCATATCCAGCGAGGTGATCCAATCCGAAAACGCATCCGGCAACTTGGCAAAGCCCAAGAAACGCACATAAATCAGCACACCCCAGATGATCGTAAAGATCATCACTGTTAGCTTTGCTGTTTCCAGCAGCGCCTCTTTCAGTTTCGCCCAGCGCATTCCGCGATAAAGCGCCATGCAAAATATGATGAACGCACCAATCGCACCGCCTTCTGTTGCCGTGCCCCAAGCATCGCCAAACGGATTATAGACGAAAAAAATGATGATCACGACCACTGCCACAATTGGCAAGGCAGGCGGCAAAGACTCAAAGCGCTCGCGCCATGTGAAGCCCGAAACAGGCGGGCCGATATTTTTGAACGTCATCGCCATACCGATGATCAGAGCTGCGTAAACCAGAGCGGAAAACGCACCTGGGATGAAGCCGGCGAGCAGAAGTTTACCCACGTCTTGCTCCACGATAATCGCGTAAATCACGAGGATCGCAGAGGGCGGAATGAGCGAGGCAAGCGTACCGCCCGCTGCGACAACACCAGCGGCAAAGGCTTTATTATAACCCACTTTGAGCATTTCGGGGATCGCGATACGCGCGAACACCGCTGCCGTCGCAACCGATGCGCCTGATACCGCGGCGAAACCCGCCGTCGCGAAAACGGTCGACACCGCAAGCCCGCCCGGCACCCAAGCGATCCAGCGTTTTGCAGCTTCAAACAGAGCCACTGTTAATTTAGCATGATAAGCCAGATAGCCGATCAAAATGAACACAGGAATCAAGCTCAAAACCTGCGCAGACACCTTAGAATGCGGCGTCAGGCCTGCGATTTTCACGCTAATCTGGAAGGCTTTCCAAAAGCGGTCTGGGTCATAGTCAAACCCATTCCAGCGGAGCCACACCAGCCCTACAAACCCCGCTAGCCCTGCTGCGAACGCCACGCGCATGCCAAGCAGAACAAACACCAACATGCCACCGCTGACCCATAGGCCAATCTCAATTGGTTCCATCAATCGGCCCCTTCCATGGAGGCTGCTTCAATCGCGGCTTGCTCTGCGACTGTAAGTGTCAACGGCACCGCTACAGGGTTTTCTAAGTTCAAGACGAATGCGCGCCCGAAGCCGACCGCTTGCAAGATCAACCGCAAGGCCAACACGCCAAAGGCAATAGGCACGACCAGTTTAGAGGGCCAAATCGGAATACCCACATCGATGGAGCTATCGCGGCTGCACAAAGGACGCGCGCAATCAAAAGATCGATCGAAGTGATCCCAAGCGCCCCAAGTGAGGGACAGGATTAGAACGAGGATAAGCAGCACAGAGATCAGTTCAAACAGCCAAAGCACGCGGCCACGGAGCTTGGAGACCAACATATCCATGCGAATATGCGTACCATCACGCTGCACGTAAGACACGCCCATGATCGCAATTATCGGCATCGCAGCTTCGATGTAATCCACATAGCCCATCATAGGCGAGGAAAAAAATTTGCGCCCTGTGACAGAGTAAACCGCGAGAAACATCAAGGAAAAAACGGCTATGCCACTGAGCAGCGCGCAGAACCTTTCCAACGGCAATAGCGTGCGGTCAAGCTTACTGAGCAAGCTAGAATCTTCGAGGACGGCTGCGGAGCCTGCCATGTGCGATATCCCGAAAAATTAGAAATTGGAGTGCAGCAAAAAGGTGGGGTGCGTGGTTTCCCACGCACCCCATTTTCAATTACATCTTCGCATCAGCAAGCGCTTTCACGACCAGATCATAAAGCTCCTGACCTGGCAGGCCCTGCGCTTCCATGTCTGCAATCCACGCATCGCGAATTGGATCAGCAGCTTTAGCGCGGAACTCCGCAATCACGTCATCCGCGATCTCGACCTTGGCCACGCTCTTTTCTTCCAGAACTGAGTCCCAACGCGCGAGCAACTCGCCGTAGTTCGCCAAGTAGTGATCCAGCGATTCCTGAACCGAGCTATCGAGCGCGTCACGGTGCTCATCGCTGAGGCCCTCATAGGCGTCGATGTTCACCACAACAGGGCAGTTCACCGTGCCGGGGGTCAAGTTCGCCGTCCACCAAGTCGCTTGGTTGATCGTGCCAAAGCTGAGGTGAGCGTGCTGTGCGAAAGCAACTGTGTCGACAACGCCGCCTTCCATCGCTTGATACGCTTCCGTTGCAGTTACAGATGTCGGAACCGCGCCAACGGCTTCGAACGCTTTGCCAAGACCGCCTGTCGCGCGCACGCGCATACCCTCAAAGTCAGCCAAGGTGGAGCGTGCTTCGCCCGTACCGACCAAGTTGTACTGTGGCATCGGCGAAGTCATCAGCAGTTTCGCGTTCCACTGCGCCATTTCTTCGGTCGCCGCGGGGTGCGCGTAGACGGCTTTGGACACGGCGACTTCCTGCTCAAGGTTTTCAACACCCAAGAATGGCAATTCCAAAACAGTGATCACACGGTTCTTGTCGCGGTGATAGCCTGCGCAGAACTGCGCCATCTCAAACGCGCCGATGGAAATGCCATCAAGGTTTTCGCGGTTCTTGGACAACCCCCCGTAAGAAACGTTCATCGTGAATTCGCCGTTGGTCTTCTCAGACACCAGCTCGGCCAATTTTTCAACGTGCTCTGTAAATGCGCGGCGCTTGCCCCAAACGGATACATTCCATTCGGTTGCAGCCGCCTCGCCAGCCAAAGACGCGATAAAGGCCGCGCCGACGAGTTTTGCAGATAGATGTTTCATGTCACTCTCCCAGTTTCTGATTAACGAGACACTAGCGTTGCAAACGAAGCGTGCAACGGGATTCTTCCATTTTTGTCGCAGCTATCGTTTGGCAATTGCGCTTGAGGCACGTGGCACAAGCTCTGGCAAACAGTGCAAATTCGCGATGCTGCTCTCTTTTTGCGTGATAGCATGCGCCAGCGCCCGCCCCGCCTCTTGCCCGATCCGCACTGCAGGCAGGCGCACTGTGCTGAGAGCCGGCTCAATCTCGGACGAGCCCTTGAAGTCGCCGATTCCAACGATGGAGACGTCCTGCGGCACGCCCAATACACAGGCTTGTGCCCCATAGAGCGCACCTGTGGCGAGGATGTCATTGCCACAAATAATGGCACTCGGACGCATTTCATTCGACAATACCTTTATCGCGTCGCGTTTAGAGGCGGAAATCGAATAGATCGTCTCAAGTTGCCACTCAGCCCGCACTTGCGCCCCTGCTTTGGCGAGTGTGTCCATCACCCCCATCCGCCGATCCTGCGCGCGATCATTGCCCACCATAGGTGGAAACATGCAGGCGATGTCGCGGTGACCAAGGTCGAGGATATGCTCCGCAATCAACTGCCCAGCACGCCGATTATCCGCTCCTATGCACGGCAGGCGCGCGCTATCGCTGTGATTCCAAATCAAAACCGCAGGAATGCCTTGACTTTCGATAAGTTGAAACACTGCCTCATCGTGCTCAAGACCTGTGAGCACAACGCCATCGACGCGATGCTCTAAAAACTTGCGCAGCACTGCGTATTCTTGTTTCGGGTTATATCCATGCGAAGCAAGCAGAATAGTAAACCCATGCTCCGCCACCGCGTCAGAAAAGGCCTGCACCACTTCTGCAAAGATCGCGTGATCAATTGTGGGCACCAAAACCCCAATCGTGCCAGAGCGAATCCCATGGATCGTCTGCGCCGCGCGATTGCGAATGTAGCCTTGCTTGCGAACAGCGGAATCAATGCGGCGACGTGTTGAGGTTTTCAACAATTCAGGGTGATTAAAGTAACGCGAAACAGTTGAGGCAGAGACCTTTGCGGCTTTTGCAACAGAGATGATATCCGCCTTTTTACCATTATTATCAGACATCTATACACTCCTTATAGCCAATTTTATGAAAACATTTGCAAAACTATTTTCATTGATTAGCGTGAAACGTCAACACGGCTGTGCCATGGGAGGCAAACGCTTGGAATTTCTGCTCTATTTTGGCGATGTATTCACACCTGTGAATTTCGGCTTGCTCTTGATCGGCACGATTGGCGGTTTGATACTAGGCGCAACGCCCGGCCTGTCACCGACGATGGCAGTCGCTCTGCTTATTCCATTCACGTTCAAACTCGAAGCCGCACAGGGCCTAATTCTTCTCGGTGCCGCTTACACATCAACCGTCGCAGGGGGTGCTGTTTCGGCGATCTTGCTGAAGATTCCCGGCGCCCCTGCAAACATCGCGACCACGCTCGATGGTCATACAATGGCGCAAAAGGGCGAGGGCGCGAAAGCGTTGCAGCTCTCGTTCGTCTCCTCTGCCATCGGTGGTGTGTTCGGTGTGATGCTGCTTATCTTCCTCACACCAGTCCTCGCGAAGTGGGCTTTGGCCTTTGGGCCATCGCACCTTTTCTGGCTCGCGATTTTGGGCGTGACAATCATCGGATCACTTGATTCAAGTAGCGTTATCAAAGGGTTATTATCAGGCTGCATTGGACTTTGGCTCGCAACGATTGGCTTTGATGACATTATGGGGGCCCAGCGCTTTATCTTTCATCCGGCTGTCAGCGGGGGCATCAATGTTATTCCTGCGCTGATCGGTCTCTTCGCGATCCCACAAGTTATCACCATGTTCGCAAAAGGGCGCAATGACACAACGGCAGAAGTGATCACCGTCAAGAAACAACCTGTCATGGACTCGATCCGCGAAGTCATCAAACGCAGACGCGCGCTTGGCATTGGCACTGCAATTGGCTCTGTGATCGGCTTGATCCCCGGTGTGGGCGGGCAAATCGCTGGTCTTGTGGCCTATGATCAAAGCAAGAAATTCAGCCCAGAGCGCGAAAAATTCGGCACCGGCCATTCCGAGGGTGTGATCGCAGCGGAAGCTGCCAACAATGCAATGGTTGGTCCCAGCCTTGTGCCCTTGCTCACACTTTCTATCCCCGGTTCGCCTACAGCGGCTGTCCTTCTAGGTGGCCTACTGATCCACGGTATTTTCCCGGGCTCGGATCTTTTTGACAATCATCCCGATGTGGCGTGGACGTTCATAAACTCCATGCTGATCGGTCAAATCCTGATGTGTATCTTTGGGCTCTACGTTGCTGGTCTTGCCGCTTCTGTTGCACGGGTTCCGCACTCGGTGATGGCGGCAATCGTTTTAGGTCTCGCGCTCTTTGGGAGCTATTCGGTTCAAAACTCCATGGGGGATGTATACGTGATGGCTTCGCTCGGCATTGGTATGTATTTCCTTGAGCGCTTTGGCTTTTCCGCAGCTCCCTTGGTGTTGGGCCTTATACTTGGCCCCATCGCGGAGGCGAACTTCGTACAAGGCAGCATGATCGCGAACGCAACCAGCGGCCTTGGCCCCTACTTCCTGACTGGCACGCTGAACTTAACGTTGATCGCGGTCGTTCTAGCCTCCATCGCCTATTCGGTCTGGATGGAACTGCGCCAGGCCCGCTACACCACCAAGGACGACGCCGTCCATAAAGAGGAGGCGCTGTAATCATGTCCGATCTGCCCCGCAATCAGCATATCATCGCTTCTGGCATCGTCGCCGGTGTCGGCATTTCCGTTTGCTACCTGAGCTACACGCAACAGCCCTCAGAAGCGTTCACCTTTCCGCGCTTGATCTCAACCGTTTTTGCGGTTCTGGCGATCTGGACATTTGGCAAAGCCTTGCTCGGCAAAACCAAAGTCGGCAACGGTCTCTCGATGGAAGCAATGACGCGCATCACGCCGGGTTTACTGGTGATGTTGGTTTATATTTTCTGGGCTGCGAAAGCGCTAGGGTTTTACACAAGCTCTACAATTGCGTTCTTCATCCTACTCAGCCTTTACGATCCTGCCCCGCACAGCGAGAGCAAAAGCTGGATTAGGCGCGCTCTTATTACGGCTGGTTTTCTGGCCATCATGTACGGCCTCTTCGCGATGTTACTCAACGTCTACACTCCGCGAGAGTTTTTTAACTGACCGCCCTGAACTGTAATGGCAGCAGGGCTCAACATTCCTAGGGAGGAAACAAAAATGAAGAATTTACTAGCAGGCGCGGCAATCGCGCTGATGGGTTTGACCGGGACTGCATACGCGGACGGTCATGCCAACTATCCAGAGCGTCCCGTGATGCTGATGGTCAGCTACGGCGCTGGCGGTGCCACAGACTTCCAAGCCCGCATCGTGACGATGACGGCTGGAAATGAGGACGCGCTTGGCATGCCAATAGCGATCATTAACAAGCCGGGTGCGGGCGGCCGTGTTGGTTGGAACTGGATGGCAACCCAAGCCGAGAGCGATGGTTACACGCTTGGTGCCTACAACGTGCCACACTTTATCGCACAATCGATCAAAGGCGGCGTTGAGTACTCAGCGGACAGCTTCGAGCCCATCGCAAACTGGGGCGCGGATCCTGCGGTCTTCGTTGTGGCCGCGGATAGCGAGATGAACTCCATGACAGACGTCGTAGACTTTGCCAAAGCAAACCCTGGCAAGCTAACATTCTCTGGCGCGGGCCTGTTTGTGGGTCACCACATTGCAGCACTGCAACTTGAAAAAGCGGCAGGTGTGAAGATGGCGTATATCCCGTCCAACAAAGGCGGCGCAGGTGCGATGAAATCGGTGATCGCGGGTGAAGTCATGGGCGGCGTCAACAACCTCTCCGATGCGTTCCGCGCAGCGGCGGCTGGTAACGTAAAGATCCTCGGTGTGTTCGATCTTGAGCGCAACGACTTCTTGCCAGACGTGCCAACGCTGAAAGAGCAAGGCTTTGACATCGACAACGCATCCGTGAACTTCCGCGGTGTGATGGTTCCAAAAGGCACGCCACAGGGCATCATCGAAAAGCTGGCGGCAACTGTGCCTGCAATGTTCGAAAATGGCCGCGTCGCAGGCAAGATGAAAGCAGGCGGATCGCCTATGCACATCATGACACGGGATGAAGTGCTTGAAATGTGGGCCGCACGCGAAGAGACGCTCAAAGAGCTGCTCGCAGGTCTGTAACTAAATCTACGGCAGGGCGTCAAAACGCGCCCTGCCCGCTACTTCTAAGGAATTCTCATGACTGCTTCTCCAGATCCCATCGCAGAGCTAGATGCCGTGATCGCCCGCGCCCGCACCGCGCAGGTCCGCTATGAAGCGAACGGCAGTCAAAAACTTTATGATAGTGCCGCTAAAGCCGTCGCTTGGGCCATCATGGAACCATCGCGCAACAAAGCCCTCGCAGAGCTGTCTGTTGAGACGACTGGTCTTGGCAACGTGCCGGACAAGATCACCAAGAACCATCGCAAAACGCTTGGCCTGATGCGCGATATTGCGGATGTGCCGACCTATGGTGTGATTTCTGACAATGCAGAGACTGGCATCACCGAAATCGCTCGCCCCATTGGATTGATCGGCGCAGTTGTGCCCTCCACGAATCCCGGCGCAACGCCTGCGAACAACATCATCAACGCTTTGAAATGCGGCAATGCCATTGTGCTCTCGCCATCGCCGAAAGGTGTTCCAACGATGGAGCGTTTGCTGGAACATATCTATGCGGAGTTCGACAAAATTGGTCTCGATCATGATTTGGTGATGATAGTCCCCGGGCGCGGCTCGAAAGAGCAAACGCAGCGCTTGCTTGAGCAGTCCGATCTGGTTGTCGTGACAGGCTCACAGAACAACGTGAAGCGCGCATATACTTGCGGCACTCCTGCCGTCGCGGTTGGCGCGGGCAATGTGACTGTGATTGTGGATGAAACCGCTGATTTGAAGGCTGCTGCGGAAAAGATCAAAGCCTCCAAAACCTTCGACAACGCGACCTCTTGCTCGTCCGAGAACGCGGTCGTTGTGGTCGATGCGGTATATGACGCATTCGTCGCCGAAATGGCGAAAACTGGCGGTGTGGTGATCAAAGATGAAAGCCGCATCATCAAAGCGCTCTGGCCAGATGGGCATCTCAATCGAGAAGCGATTGCGCAAGATGCAGATAAGATGATCACTGCGTTGGACCTCGGCGATGAAGTCCCAGAAGGTACGCAATACGTCGCTGTCGAAACCACAGGCATCGGCCCCGAACATCCGCTCTCTGGCGAAAAGCTAAGCCGTGTTCTGGCCTTCTATCGCGCCACTGATTTTGACGATGCAGTTGCCACGACGCGACGCATTCAATTGCACATGGGCGCAGGGCATTCTGTCGGGCTACACAGCACCGACAATGCCCATGCAACGCAACTGGCCAATGCCATTCCCACGTGCCGCGTGATCGTGAACCAAGCACATTGTTTTGCCACGGGTGGTGCGTTCAACAACGGCATGCCGTTCTCTCTCTCAATGGGCTGTGGCTCATGGGGTGGCAATTCGATTGATGACAACCTGCATTGGAAGCATTTCCTCCAATCCACTAAGATCGTTCGCGAAATCCCCGAGCGCGAGCCTGCGCTTGAGGATATATTTGGCGACTACTGGGCCGAGGTTGGCAAGTGATCCTCAGCCAAACGACACCTCCCAAAGGCACTGTACGCGACTGGCTTGATGCGCGCGCGCAACAAGGGGGCACGGCTTTTGTTTTCCCTGAAACAAACGAAGCTCTAAGCTGGGCTGAACTGCGTGATACGGCGAAAACACTTGCCCAAGGGCTCACCGCGCAGCGCGTTGAAAAGGGCGAAAGCCTCGCCATTATCCACCCGAATGGAAAAGACGGTGTCGTTGCACTCTATGCTGCACTTTATGGCGGATTTCGCGCAACGATGATAAATCTGGCGGCTGGTCCTGACGCAATCGCCTATGCGCTGAACCACTCTGGTGCGCGCTTTGCTTTGGTGCATGAGGCACAGCGAGAAACGTTCAAATCCGTCGCGCCCGGACATATGAGAGCGCTGAACGATTCGCGAGGCGAAGCCGCGCTGCACGATCTCGCGCCAAAAGATCACGCTCTGCTCATGTATACCTCCGGTACCACAGGCAAGCCCAAAGGCGTTGTGCACAGCCATGCCAGCTTGCTTGCAGGCGGTTGGACGACCGCCATTGCTCATGCGTTAGCACCGCAAGATCGCGGGTTTTGCGTGCTGCCGATCTATCACATCAACGGTCTTTGCGTGACGGTTATGGGTGCGCTTGTTTCTGGTGGCTCACTCGCCATGGCGTCAAAGTTTTCCACCAGCAAATTCTGGGATCAAGCCGATAGCGCCAAGGTCACCTGGTTCTCTGTCGTGCCCACAATCATTAGTCATTTGCTGCACGGCAAAGCAGAACCAAGCGCCACCTTAAAATCCAATCTGCGCTTTGGGCGCTCCGCCTCCTCCGCTTTGGCAGTGGAGACGCACACAGCCTTTGAGACGCGCTTTGGCGTGCCTATCATCGAGACCATGGGCCTTACAGAAACCGCTGCTCAAATTCTGTCCAATCCGCTTGCACCCAATAAGCGCAAAATCGGCTCCCCCGGAAAAGCCTTTGGCAACGAAGTCCGAATTCTCAACGCTGATCTGACGGAAGCGAAACTCGGAACTGAGGGCGAGATCGCGGTGCGCGGACCGAACACATTACTCGAATACTTGCATAATCCCGACGCCACCGCAGCTACATTCGCAGGCCAGTGGCTGCGCACGGGCGATTTAGGCCGCATGGACGAGGATGGCTATGTTTTTGTGACAGGCCGTCTCAAGGAATTGATCATCAAAGGCGGCGAAAACATCGCACCGCGCGAGATCGATGAAGCGCTTTACGCCCATCCAGATGTTGTCGAAGCCGCCGCCTTTGCACGACCTTGCGATAGCTACGGTGAGCGCGTGGAAGCCGCAGTGAGCCTCAGCAATGGGTCTTCGTTAGCGATGGAAGATTTAAGGGTCATCTGTGTCAATAAGCTCGGGGCGTTTAAGGCCCCTGATACGATTCATTTGCTTGACGAGTTACCCAAAGGGCCTTCGGGAAAAATCCAACGCTTGAAGCTGGTGGATCTAGTATAAGCAAGCATTGTGATTTTGTTGGTGGCGATGCAGGGATTTGAACCCCGGACACGCGGATTATGATTCCGCTGCTCTAACCAACTGAGCTACATCGCCAACAGGGGGTCGGATACTGGACTGGAAAACGTCCGTCAAGTTAGAAAAGTGCAGAAAAACGTCTCTTTGACTTTACGCAACCACACCATTGTTTTCTGAGCGCGCAATTGCGCTCGGCGGGACCGCATTCGCCTTTAGGACGGCCCAAACCTCTTGTCCAACTTCAAGCTGCATCTGCGCAAGTGCGCGCCGCGTAATACGTGCCAGTAAACGGTCTGATCCCGTGCGCAGAGCAATCGCAACGCTTGGGCCCTCGCCCGTTTGAATTTCAGTGATTCTCGCACGCAAAATGTTCTGGCTCGATAGATCTTTCGGCTCCGAGACGGACAAAATAACATCCTGTGCCCTTATCCGCATGCGAACCTTTGCCCCAACCGGTGCCCCGATCTTTGGCACGTGCAGCTGCCCCGCGCTCAGATCAATAGTACTTAGCCCATCCGCCTCATGTCCTGAGATTATGCCTTGCACAAGGGCACCCGCATCTTGAACACCGATCAGCTTTACGTTGGCAGGGTCGGCCAAAACATCCTCGACAGTGCCGCCTACCACGCTGCGCCCATCGCGCAAAACTAAAATGTTGTCAGCCAGTCGCACGATTTCTGACATGTCATGCGTCACATAGATCATGGGTGGACCACCTTGCGCGTGCAAACGCTCAAAATAGGGTAGGATTTCTTGCTTTCGGGCCGTGTCTAGTGCCGCGAGCGGTTCGTCCATGAGCAACAAGCGCGGCACACTCAGCAATGCGCGACCCAAAGCAACGCGTTGCTGTTCCCCGCCCGACAGAGCGGCGATTCTGCGATTCAAAAGCGCCTCGATCCCTAAAGTATCGATCATTTGTCGACGTTCGGCTACACTCAGTGGTTCTTTCGCAAACCGCGCGCCAAAGTCGAGGTTTTGTGAAACAGACAGATGCGGAAACAAACGCGCATTTTGAAACACATAGCCGATCCGGCGTTGGTGTGATGGCACATGTACCCCGCTTTGCGCATCAAACAAGACAGTATCGCGGAAAGCGATGCGCCCTTGATCTGGCGTGGTCAGTCCTGCGATCGCGTTGATCAGGCTGGTTTTTCCACTACCAGAGCGACCGAATACAACAGTCGTGCCCGCTTTGGTGCGTAGTTGCACATCCAGCTCGAATGCGCCGAGCTTGCTTTGTATATCGACGTTCAAGCTCATAGTCCCGCGACCTTTCTTGCAGCGCGTCTGGCCAAGACCTCTGACACAGCCAGCGCCAATATCGAGACGGCGACAGAGAGCAGGATCAATCGCAGAGCCGCATCTTCCCCCCCAGGTACTTGCAACAGCGTATAGATCGCGGAGGGCAGCGTTTCGGTTTGACCGGGTATCGAAGCCACGAATGTGATCGTCGCACCAAACTCCCCCATCGCTTTGGCGAAGCCCAAAACCGTGCCCGCAAGCAAGGCAGGTGTAACCAAAGGGAGCGTGACATGCAGAAACACGGCCGACCTTGACGCGCCAAGTGTCGCGGCGGCGTCTTCTAACCCTTTGTCAACCGCCTCTATTCCAAGCCGGATCGCGCGAACCATAAGAGGAAAGCCCATTATACCCGCCGCAAGCGCCGCGCCTGTCCAGCGAAAAGCAAATGTGATTCCCAAGAATGTCTCAAGCATGCCGCCAATGGGGCCTTGCTTGCCAAACAAGATCAGTAAGGCATAGCCCGTGACCACGGGAGGCAGCACCAAGGGTAAATGAACCACGATATTGAGTAAGGGTTTTCCGTAAAACTTTTTGCGCGCGAGAAGCCACGCGGTTGCAATCGCGAAGGGTAAACATACCACAGTCGCCAGCAAGGCAATCTGAAGTGAAAGCGCAACAATCGCCAATTCAGCCGCGCTCAACATTACTGACACCACTCCGTTTGATTTTTGGGTATGCCTGCAAAGCCCGATTCCATAAAAACGTGCGAGCTTTGCATAATCCTGCGAGCAACTTCATGGCTTTGCGCGTTTGCAGTCGCGGTCAGGGCCATTGGGTAGCGGATTGCGGGATACTCTGAAGGATCCGGCTTAAATACCATTTGCACACGATCCTCAGCGAACACGTCGCTTGCGTAGACAAAGGCCAAAGGCACCTCCGCACGTGCGAGTAAGGCAAGAGCCAATCTCACATTCGACGTTTCCGCGAGGTGCGGACGTAGCGGTTCTAGCCAGCCTCGGTTTGTCAAATACTGCGCAGTATATTGCCCTGCAGGAACTGAGGACAACTGCCCAACAGCCAAGCGCCCGCCTTCAAGCGCGTCTATTATATCTTTGGCGTTTTCAGCCGTAAACAAAGGACCATCCACCGGACCCGCTAGGACCAAACGATTGCCAGTCACATCACATCGGCTTTTTGCGGTAATCGCATTTTGAATTTCAAGCCAATCCATCCAATCTCGATGCGCGAAAATTACGACATCTGCATCCGCGCCATGCGCCACTTGCCGTGCTAGGGCAGCACTTCCGCCATAAACAGCGATCGCGTCCAAATCGTTTTCTGCGATGACCCGATCCAACGCAGTTTTCAAACTAGAGGCCGCAAAAATCGTGACACTTTCCGCAAAGGCAGGAACAGCCACAATGCAGAGAAACGCAAGAATACGAGAGGTTTGACGCAAAATCTTCATAGCGCGAGTATTTAGAAAGCCACCGTCACGTGCAAGCGCGGCTTGCGCGTTTCACGGCTGCGCGCTAGGGCTGAGATCACGATTTGGGAAGGTCACCTCTCACCTATGCTGCTCTATCGCTGTCTTATCACGCTGCTCACGCCCGTTTTATTGGTTGCGTTATTTATTCGCGTGTTGCGAAAGGTCGAAAGCCTGCAAGATTTTCGCGAGCGCTTGGGGATCTGGAAAAATCTGCCATCGGGCGATGTCATTTGGATCCATGGTGCCTCCAACGGTGAGTTAAGCGCGGCAAGACCTTTAATTGACGGACTTTGCACGCAAAATCCCGACGCGCGCTTGCTGGTGACCTGCAACAGTATTAGTGCCAAAAACATGGTGCGGGCATGGGGACGTTCGCAGCTAAACGTTTACCTGGCCCCGATCGATCTGGGGTGGGTATATGGCAGACTTCTGAGAAAACTGTCTTTGCGAAATTTCATTCTGATCGAAGCCGACTTCTGGCCAAATCGCATGCGCGCGATTGCGGCGGCCAGAGCTCCTATCGCGCTGATTGGCGGACGTATTTCAAAGAGTAGCTCACGTAGGTGGCGACGCTTTACAAAGCTTTCTATGGAGATTTTTCAAACCTTTGATCTTATTTGCCCGCAGGATCAGGAGTCAGCGATGCGACTTTCCAAGCTCGGTGCATCAGACAGTGCCTTTGGCGCAGAAATTTCCCTAAAGTCCTTATTCCAAGCGAAGCCCTACATTGCAGACGATGAATCACGACTGTCCGTTTGGCTTGCAGCCTCGACCCATGAAGGTGAAGACGGGACCCTGTTGCGTGCACATCTTGAGGCGCTCAAGTCCGATCCAACGCTGCGCATGATCCTCGCCCCGCGACATCCCAAACGTGGCGCAAACCTAGCAAAGCTCGCCGAGACGCTTGGCCTCAGCGTCACGCAACGCAGCCTTGGCGCTGAGTTTGACAGCCCAAGTCAAGTTTACATCGCAGACACTCTTGGCGAAATGGCGCAATGGTACAGCCTTGCGGGGACATGCTTTGTGGGTGGCTCTCTTGTTGCGAAAGGAGGTCACACCCCGTTTGAACCGGTCGTCTACGATTGCGCAATCTTGCATGGCCCACACTTGGAAAACTTCGCGGTCCCCTATGCAGCTCTTGCGAAACACGAAGCCGCCATGATGTGCACAACACCAGAAGAGATAGCGTGTAATGTGATCTCTTTGCGCAATCTCGAAGCATCCAACAAGATGCGCAGCGCCGCCCACGTCGCCCTGCCACAAATCGACACGTTGGACGTTGTTTTGACTACACTTTCCCAAATGTCAAAAAACTGATACATTCATGGACAATAAGATCGCAAAGCGAAAACCAGCGGCAAAAGGCAGTGCAGTCAGACACATGAAAGAACAGCGCGCAAAAGATCACTCCTTCGCCCCTATTGATATGATGGGTGCCAAAAAAACAGGGCTGCGCACACAGTTTGCGGCACTTTGCTATCGTATGCACAAAGGCAAGCCGGAAATCTTGTTGATCACCAGCCGTCGCACGCAGCGTTGGATAATTCCAAAAGGCTGGCCGCAAGATGGCATGCGCCCTGCACAAAGTGCCGCGATTGAGGCCCTTGAAGAGGCCGGCGTTGAAGGCAAACTGCATGACTTTAGCATCGGGGTCTATTCTTACACGAAAAACCATGTCTCCGGTCGCGCGTTGCCTTGCGTCGGCATTGTGTATCCTTTGAAAGTTAAGAGAATTCACGAAAGATACCGTGAAGTGAACCAACGCAAGCGTAAGTGGTTCAGCCTTGCGCAGGCCGCGCACAAGGTGAGCGAACCGGAATTGGCCCATATCATTCTCAATTTCGAGCCAAACAAAATTCCAATTGCCTAAATGCTCTCGACCCTGCGATTTCCAGGCTATAACAGAAGAGTATGATCCAATACGCGCTCAAATGTTGTGAAGGACACCAGTTTGACAGCTGGTTTCAATCTGCCTCTGCCTTTGACAAATTGCAAAGCGCAGGGCTGGTAACATGTGCGACCTGTGGCACAACGCAGGTGAGCAAGGTTTTGATGGCTCCCGCCGTGCGCCCCGCGCGTGCAACTGCACAGAAAGACGAAGCGTTTCAGGGCAATCAGACTTCCGGTCCTTTGTCGACACCTGCATCGCCCGAAGAGCAGAAAATCGCAGAACTGCGCCGCTCTATTGAAGCCAACAGCGAATATGTAGGCGGCGAATTCGCCAAAAAAGCCCGCGCAATGCATGACGGCGATGCACCCGAAACCTCAATCTATGGCGAAGCAAACTTGGAAGAGGCGAAAAAGCTGGTGGAAGACGGTGTTCCTGTTCTACCGCTGCCGTTTCGCCCATCAGGGAAGGATAATTGATGCAGGTAATTCTGACTGGTGGCAACCGCGGTATTGGCGCGCAAATGACATCCCAACTGCGCGCGCGCGGCGATACTGTCGTCGCAACCTCGCGCGATGGCAGCACAGATGCGGTTCTTGATGTAACAAATGCGGAGCAAATTCAAAGATTCGCAGTTGACTATCAGCCCGCGCTCGACTTGCTGATCTGCAATGCGGGCGTTTACCTTGATAAGGGTCACCCGCTTGAGACGGGCTACGAACAGCAACTCTGGACCGACACATTTGCCGTAAACGTCACTGGCGTGTTTCAAACAATCCAAGCTTTGCTGCCTGCTTTGCGCAAAAGCAAAGCCCCAAAGATCGTGATTATCGCGTCGCAAATGGGCTCTTCGGAGCGCGCAGGCGGCAACGCATTTCTTTACCGTGCGTCTAAGGCGGCCGCGGTCAACCTCGCTTGCAACCTCGCGATTGAACTCAAGCCAAGCGGCATTGCGGTTGGTGCATATCATCCGGGTTGGGTGCAAACCGAAATGGGTGGCGCTGAAGCCGATATTGATGCTGCGACCTCTGCAGCGGGCTTGATCCAACGCTTCGATTTGTTGTCGCGTGATCATACTGGTGTGTTTGAGAATTACGACGGCGCGCATATGCCGTTCTAGTGCGGTCCCACTGCCCCCTTGCCCTTGGGCTAAAGGGGTCGTAAATGCTGCGCAACTTCTCTTGTCTAGGACGCATCCATGCCCGTTCTCGTTATGAAATTCGGCGGCACTTCAGTTGCCAATCTTGACCGTATCAAACGCGCAGCCAAGCGCGTGGGTGTCGAGGTTGCCAAGGGCTACGACGTGATCGTTATCGTCTCTGCTATGTCTGGCAAGACCAATGAATTGGTGGGCTGGGTCAATGAAACCTCTCCGCTTTATGACGCGCGTGAATATGATGCGATTGTCAGCTCCGGCGAAAATGTGACCGCAGGGCTAATGGCCCTCACGCTGCAAGAAATGGATGTGCCCGCGCGCTCTTGGCAGGGATGGCAAGTGCCCGTGAAAACAACCTCTGCTCATTCTACTGCGCGCATTGAGGAAATTCCGTCCGACAATATCATGGCCAAGTTTGCAGCAGGCGATCGCGTTGCTGTTGTTGCTGGTTTTCAAGGAGTTAGCCCAGAAGGTCGCATCACTACGCTTGGGCGCGGTGGCTCCGACACGACGGCAGTTGCCTTTGCTGCCGCCTTTGAGGCAGAGCGTTGCGACATCTACACAGACGTGGACGGCGTTTACACGACCGATCCGCGCATCACCGACAAGGCGCGTAAGCTCGACAAGATCGCGTTTGAAGAAATGCTGGAACTAGCGAGCCTTGGCGCGAAGGTTTTGCAGACCCGCTCTGTCGAATTGGCGATGCGCTACAAGGTCAAGCTGCGCGTGCTCAGCTCATTTGAAGAACAATCAGATACCGCAGGCACGCTTGTTTGCGCCGAGGAGGAAATCATGGAATCCAATGTTGTTTCAGGCATCGCCTATAGCCGCGACGAAGCGAAAATGACCCTGGTGTCTGTCGCAGATCGACCTGGCATTGCAGCTGCGATCTTTGGCCCGCTCTCTGATGCGGGCGTGAACGTAGATATGATTATCCAGAACATCGCCGAAGACGGGCGCACAGATATGACGTTTTCTTGCCCCACGGATCAGGTGAAACGCGCTGAGAAAGCGATGGAAGACGCGAAAGCCTCTGGCGAGATCAACTATCACGACCTGATTGCGGATACGGATGTTGCCAAAATCTCTGCCGTTGGCATTGGTATGCGCAGCCAGTCAGGCGTGGCCGCAAAAATGTTCAAAACGCTCAGCGATGAAGGCGTTAACATCAAGGTAATCGCGACATCCGAAATCAAGATTTCGGTCCTCGTGGATCGCAAATATATGGAGCTTGCCGTGCAAGCGTTGCACGATGCATTCGAGCTGGAAAAAGCGGCCTAAACGCGCAGCTCGCTTTGCCTCTCCCCTTCCGGGAGCGATTCCCATATACTGCTTTCAGACGCTTCTAGGCGTGATGTTGGTTCTTCCGAGGGGATAAAACCGCGAGATGGCGCAAAAACGTGAAAGCGAAAGCCGTAAACTGCTCGTGCGCTTGCGCGATGCAATGGCGGAAGACGGGGATGGCCAGCAACGACTGGATAAAATCACCCGCCTTATTGCGACCTCTATGCAAACCGAGGTCTGCTCCATCTACCTGTTTCGTGACCATGAAACATTGGAACTTTGCGCAACAGAAGGCCTAAACCCCGAATCCGTGCACCAAACGCGTTTGCGGCTTGGCGAAGGTCTTGTTGGCCGCGTCGCTAAAAAATCCAAGACAATCAACACCGCAGATGCCCCTTCCGAAAAAGGGTTCCGCTTCATGCCGGAAACAGGCGAGGAGATTTATTCGTCTTTTCTTGGCATCCCCATTCAGCGCCTTGGTGAAAAGCTGGGCGTGTTGGTAGTGCAATCCAAAGCCTCGCGTTTATTTTCTGCGGATGAGCTTTACGCGTTAGAAGTCGTCGCCATGGTTCTGGCAGAAATGACCGAGCTTGGTGCATTTCTTGGCGAGGGCGAAGCGCTCTCCGCCCGTCACCAACAACCCGTTCTGCTACGTGGTACAGCGGGCCAAGAAGGTGCAGCTATCGGACATGTTTGGCTACATGAGCCGCGGGTTGTCGTTACAAATGTCATCGCCGAAGACCCCGAAACCGAAACCGCCCGTTTGAATGATGCAGTTGAGACCCTGCGCGTCAGCGTCGACAAGCTTTTGGCAGGTGCCGCAGGAGGTGACGGAGAACAGCTTCAGGTTCTTGAAGCGTACCGCATGTTCGCTAACTCCAAAGGCTGGATGCGTCGCATGGAAGAGGACATTTCGAATGGTCTCTCCGCTGAAGCCGCCGTCGAAAAAGAGCAAACGCAAGCCCGCACGCGCCTTGGTCAGGCCAATGATTCCTACCTGCGTGAACGCTTGCAGGACTTGGATGACCTATCGAACCGTCTGTTGCGCATTTTAACGGGGCAAGGCAGCGCCACTGGTGCAGAGCTGCCCAGTGATCCGGTACTCGTCGCGCGCAATATTGGCCCCGGTGAACTACTAGAATACGGCCGCTCTCTTAAGGCGATTGTTCTCGAAGAAGGCTCTGTTGGATCACACGCTGCGATCGTCGCACGTGCCCTCGCGATCCCTCTTGTCGTACATGCGGATGGCATCACGCGCGAGGCGCTTAACGGCGATCATATCATGGTCGACGGCGATCAAGGCATCGTACATTTGCGCCCTGACGACACAGTGAATGCGGCCTTCAAAGACAAAATTGCGATGCAAGCGGATGCGCAAGAGCGGTATTCAGCGACACGCGATAAACCCGCCATGACGCTGTGTGGGGTCACGATTTCACTGCACATGAACGCTGGTTTGATGGCGGATTTGCCTTCGCTGGAAAATTCTGGTGCAGAAGGCGTGGGCCTATTTCGAACAGAACTACAGTTCCTTGTGCGCAACAAAATGCCTCAGCGCTCAGAGCTAAGCGCCCTCTACAGCCGCGTTCTGGATGCTGCAGGGGACAAGCGCGTTGTGTTTCGCACGCTTGATATCGGATCTGACAAAGTTCTGACCTATATGAAACCCAACGACGAACCCAATCCGGCCCTCGGGTGGCGCGCAATCCGCGTCGGGTTAGATAAGCCGGGCGTGATGCGCATGCAGTTGCAAGCCCTCTTGCGCGCCGCAGCGGGACGCGACCTATCTATCATGTTCCCGTTTGTGGCCCAATATAGCGAGTATATCGCCGCGAAAGCAGAGATGGACAAAGCGATGGAGCGCGAACGCCGTCTCGGTCATCCCTTGCCATCGAACATCGAAATCGGCGCAATGCTGGAAACCCCATCGCTGGCCTTTGCACCGCAAGCGTTTTTCGAAGACGTCGGGTTCCTCTCAATCGGCGGCAATGATCTTAAACAGTTCTTCTTCGCAGCAGATCGCGAAAATGAGCGGGTGCGCCGCCGGTACGACACGCTCTCCATTCCATTTCTAAGCTTCTTACAAGGCATCGTGACCCGTTGCGAGATCGCCGGAACACCGCTTTCATTCTGTGGCGAAGACTCTGGTCGCCCAATTGAGGCCGCCTGTTTCGCTGCAATAGGGATGAGAGCGCTCTCGATGCGACCTGCTTCAATCGGACCGGTTAAACATTTGCTTCGCCATGTGGATTTGAACATTCTGCGTCAAATCATTGAAGAGTGTAACCAAAAAGGCGAGCAATCCGTGCGTGGTCCTGTGAATGATTACATCAAGTCGCTGCCTCTATAACAAGGTACCCTATAGCGATTTCACCGCATCTGAAAGCCGCAGAACCAGTTGATCGCGGTGTACACCATGGCGCGAGCCAGCCCGCATCAAGCCAAAGTGCACATGCGCCATTTCTTGGTAATAGCTGGTGTAGGCATAGTTGGTGGCCGCCCCTGCGACTGCCCCAATGATAGGAACGGCTTGGGCGGCAAGCTTTTGTCCCAGAGCAGCGCTTAACCGCGGAGCAATGCGTGCGATAATGCTTTGCACAGTCGTGCCAGACAAAGTGATCCGCGCACTTAAGAAGCCCATGTCCGCCCCATCATCTGCCGCCAGAGGCCCCGCCGCTGCAAAGACCTGCAAACATTCGGCTTGGATCTTCGACTCCGATGGGTCAAAGCCGTATTCCGCCGCAATCCCTTGGATCGCACGCAGTAAAACGGTCGTAGTGACAGGGAGTTCTGCCAAGGCCGTCGGCAATCCACCTGCGCCACCTGCGGCCCCCATAGCGGTCGTAGTCGCAGTATTAAACCAAGTGCTCTGGTCTGCTACGATCTCCCTGCTGCGGGTGGCGGCAGCCGAGGCCACTTTAAGCGCTTTCAGCGTCGCCTCCTCCAAGTGATCTTTCACAGGGTCCGGCAAACTCTCCATCAAGTTTTCTGCATGTCCCCCCACGAGATTGAGCACTTGGATCCCCATACCTCCAGCCTTGCGATAGCGACGTGCAATCACGTCGATGTCTTGCTCCAAAGAAGCGGGGATAAGATCGATGCTCATGTCAATTAGATTTGCATCCAACCCGTCGGTTTCAAGGTGCACGCACAACGTGGCCTTTAACGTCTTTCCAATCTGACCCGTCAACGTGCAAGCCAAGGACCCGCTCCGGGTTGGTTGGCGGCGGCATCACAACCCCGCTGAGTTGCGAAAAACCGAATTTCGCATAGTAAGGCGCATCACCAACCAGCATGACGCGTGCCCAACCCTGATCCTGCGCGCGCGAAAGACTGTTTCGAATGAGGGCACCGCCCAACCCTTCCCCCTGACGCGTTGGGTGGACGGCAATAGGGCCAAGCAATAAAGCGCTATGATCACCAATCCGAACCGGCCAATACCGGATCGCGCCTGATAGAATATCGTCAGCGTCGCGCGCTACGCTGCTCAAACCGGCTACGGTTGGCACGCCGTCGCGCAAACGATAGGACGATAGCGCCTCGCGACCCGGCGCAAAACATAGATCATAGAGGGCTTCGACCTCCCACCAATCCTCTGTTTTTTCTGGTCTGAGCGTGTACACGTCTCTGCTCTCGCGTTTTTTGACTGGCATCGCGGGTAACATGTCGATAGCGATTGGGCAAACAAGGAGTGACATGATGTTTTATCGCCCCGAAGACGGCCACGGCCTGCCTCATAATCCCTTCAACGCCATTGTGACACCACGTCCGATTGGCTGGATTTCGACCCGCGATAGCGAAGGCCGCGACAATCTCGCACCCTACAGTTTTTTCAATGCGGTCGCCTATGTTCCACCTCAGGTTATGTTCGCATCAACTGGCACAAAGGATGATCGGGATAGTACCAAAGACAGCGTTTCAGCGATCCGCGAAACTGGGGTGTTTTGTGTGAACATCGTTTCGTGCGCGCTGCAAGATGCGATGAATGCGTCAAGTGCGACGCTCGCCGCAGGTTTAGACGAATTCGAGCATGCAGAGCTTGAAAAAGCAGACTGCGTCAGCATCAACGCTGCGCGCGTCGCCGCCGCCCCTGCCTCCCTCGAATGCAAAATGACCAAAATTATCGATCTGCAGGGCAGCAACAATTTTCTAGTCTTGGGTGAAGTCACAGGCGTTCACATGGATGATGCCTGCATGAAAGAGGGTCGGTTTGACGTCACAACGTTCCAACCACTCGCGCGCCTAGGCTATCGCGATTATTCAGTTGTCAAAGAGCTCTTCGAGCTGAACCGCCCCGACGACTAAGCCACCCGTCTTCTTTGGTCCGAAAATACCTTGGGGGAGTCGATCGAAGATCGGCGGGGGCAACGCCCCCAACAAATCTCTTACTGTTCAAGCTAGTGCCCGCCCAAAATCCCGGTCCGTACCTGATAGTCTGCTGCTATTTCGTAATCAGGATCATCGTCGCTATCAACCATGAGATGACCCGCAGTGTTCAACAGCTGGTGGCAATCTCGGCTCAAATGACGCAGCTGAATGCGCTTTCCAGCCTCTTCATACTTGGCCGCGACCGCTTCAATCGCTTGCAACGCGGATTGATCGACCACCCGGCTTTGCGCGAAATCAACGATTATCTCAGACGGATCATCTGCAACATTAAACAATTCAATAAACCCATCCGAAGATCCAAAGAACAGAGGTCCTTGGATTTCATAGACTTTCGCACCCTCAGAGCTGGCCGATGGGCGCTCAATCGCGTGAATGCGGCGAGCGTTGTTCCATGCATAGGCAAGTGCCGAGACGATCACCCCCACAACAACCGCCACAGCAAGGTCGGAATACACCGTCACAACCGTTACCAAGATAATAACAAATGCGTCCATTTTCGGCACGCGGCGCAGGATCAGCAGCGAGTTCCACGCGAAAGTGCCAATTACGACCATAAACATCACGCCCACGAGCGCGGCCAATGGGATCAACTCTATCACGGACGAGCCAGCGACGATGAATAGCAACAAAAAGAGTGCCGCCGCGATACCAGCGATCCGCGTGCGGCCGCCCGATTTCACGTTTATCATCGACTGACCAATCATCGCGCAACCGCCCATACCACCGAAGAATCCGGTCACAGTATTCGCAAGGCCCTGCGCAATACATTCTTGCGACGCGCCCCCGCGTTTGTTGGTCATTTCGCCCACAAGGTTCAGGGTCAACAAACTCTCGATCAAACCGATTGCCGCCAGGATAACAGCATAGGGCAGGATGATCTGGACCGTTTCCCAATTCAAAGGAACCATGGGAATATGCCATGTTGGCAAGCCGCCTTGGATAGATGCCAAATCGCCAACACGCGGAACATCAAGACCAAACGCAATCACAACAGCTGCGACAATTCCGATCCCGGCAAGTGGAGCCGGTATCACTTTCGTCAAGCGCGGCGTCACCCAAATGATCGCCATGGTGCACCCAACAAGGATCAACATCAGCATCATCGGGCCGCCAGACAACCATTCACCACCCGTCATACCATGCCCGTCACTCACAACGGTTCCCGGCACTTTAAATTGGGTCAACTGCGCAAGAAAAATAACAATCGCAAGGCCGTTTACGAAGCCAAGCATCACAGGATGCGGCACCAATCGAATGAACTTGCCCCAATGCATCGCACCAAAGAAGATCTGCAAAAGCCCCATTAAAACAACGGTGGCAAACAGATACTCCACACCGTGTTGCGCGACCAAAGCCACCATGACAACGGCCAAAGCCCCCGTCGCGCCCGAAATCATACCTGGACGTCCCCCAAACAAGGCGGTGATCAGGCCAACTAAAAACGCTGCATAAAGACCCACCAAAGGATGCACACCGGCGACAAACGCAAAGGCAACCGCTTCTGGCACAAGCGCCAAAGCCACCGTCAAGCCCGAGAGCAATTCGATCCGCAAACGCGTGATTGAAAACCCTTCATCCGGCATCCACCGCAAATCGGGCGGTGTCATGTGATTGGCGAATGCACCGAGAATAGCTCGTTTCATGTGGTTAACCTGCCTTTCGGAGTACGTTTTGTTAGCGTCCCGTAAACCAAGCCGAGGTCAAAGAACACCCCTGCTCGCACGCCATTTTGATGCAACGAAGACGATTCAGGCATTTTCATTGAGCCTTGTGCTGGTTAGCCTGCCGATAAACTGCACATGACAGGAAAAGATTAACATGAGTGACACAATGATCGCCGTTATTGGCGGCTCTGGTATTTATGACATAGACGGCTTAGCCGATGCCACATGGCAAACCGTCGATAGCCCTTGGGGCACGCCGTCTGATCAAATCCTAACGGGTACGCTAAACGGTGTGAAAATGGCCTTTCTGCCGCGTCATGGACGTGGTCACGTGCATTCCCCAACAACTGTGCCTTACCGCGCTAATATTGATGCACTGAAGCGCTTGGGTGCCACTGATGTGGTCTCAGTTTCGGCCTGTGGCAGCTTTCGCGAAAATATGGCCCCAGGTGATTTTGTCATTGTTGATCAATTCATTGACCGCACATTCGCGCGCGAAAAGTCCTTCTTCGGCACAGGCTGCGTCGCGCATGTCTCTGTTGCGCACCCAACCTGCCCGCGCCTGTCAGAGGCTTGCCACACGGCGGCCAAAGACGCCGGCATCAATGTCCATATGGGAGGCACCTATCTTGCTATGGAAGGCCCGCAATTTTCCACCCTCGCGGAGAGTAAAATGTATCGTGAAAGCTGGGGCGCGGACGTGATTGGCATGACCAATATGCCAGAGGCCAAGCTCGCCCGCGAGGCAGAGCTTTGCTACGCCTCTGTCGCCATGATCACCGATTATGACAGCTGGCATCCCGATCATGGAGAGGTCGATGTGACAGAAATCATCAAAACCCTGATGGGCAATTCCGACAAAGGTCGCGATCTCGTGAAACGTTTGCCTGCCCTGCTTGGCGCAGAGCGCGAGGATTGCCCCCATGGCTGCGACAAAGCGTTGGAGTTCGCGGTAATGACGGCCCCTGAAAAGCGCGATCCAGTTTTGATCGCCAAACTCGATGCTGTCGCTGGACGGGTTCTCGGCTGATGGATCTTACCCTTTGGCTGGCCTTTGTTGCAGCGTCTGGCGCGTTGCTGCTTATTCCCGGGCCAACACTCCTGCTGATCCTAAGCTATGCGATCACGCAGGGTCGCAAGGTTGCGCTGGCCACAGCCGCGGGCGTCGCATTCGGAGATTTGATCGCCATGACGGCCTCCTTGATCGGGCTCGGCGCTTTGGTTGCGACCTCAGCCCTCGCATTCACGATATTGAAGTGGCTTGGCGCACTATATTTGCTCTCTCTAGGCATAAAAATGTTCAGGAACGCACCCAGTGAAGGGGCTGGATTGGTGAAAACGGATGCCTCTGCGACACCAAAACAAGTGTTTCGCCATGCTGCTATTGTCACTGCCCTAAACCCTAAGAGCATCGGTTTTTTCGTAGCCTTCGTGCCGCAATTCATCTCGTTTGAGGCAGCATATGCCCCCCAAGCCATTATTTTGATTGCCACTTTCGTCGTATTGGCAGCGTTGAATGCATTTGCTTTCGCGCTTCTCGCCGATATCTTGCGCACACAAATCGCAAGGCCGCGCGTGATACGCAGATTAACCCAAGCAGGCGGGCTAACACTGATCGGGATGGGTGCCGCAACAGCAGCGTTGAAGCGGGTGTGATGCGCGCGGCGCTAGCCCTGTCTCTGGCTTTATCGAGCGCTGTAAGTGCGCAGGAATTTTTGGCAACTGACACAGCGCTTGCCGATAACGATTTCTATCGCCTCGTCGCTTGCGCCGCTCCTCCAAAAGGGAATTGCAAAAAGACCCGCGCAGAGGCGTCGTTGAGCCAAGCCATTGATGAAATCAACGCCGCGGGCACCGCCATTCAACTGACCCGTGATGACTCGAACCCAGATTTCCCTATCTTATTCCTCGATATTCCCGCGCGTAGCACGATCCAAGGCTCTGGCTTTCAAGTCCTTCAAGGCAAATCTATTTCTGGTGCAGGTGCGCGCGTCCTAGCGAAAAATGGCATAATCCTGAAATCTGTGATTATTTTCACCACAGGTCTTGAGAAGCGTGCATTTGAACGCGTCATGCTAGAAGAAATCACCCAAGGATTGGGGCTGATGACAGACATAGGCGGCCCCTATTACGAGAGCCGATCTATCTTTTCACAATCCAGCAACGCCCTGACAAAATTGGGTAAACAGGACATCATAGCCCTTGGCCGCCACTACCCCGCGCGTTAAACAATCCTGACACGCCAAAGGACGCTAATCATGAAAACCGTCAAAGACTACATCCGCACGATCCCTGATTTCCCACACGAAGGGATCATGTTTCGAGATGTCACCACGCTTTTCAGCGACCCGCGCGGGTTTCGCATGGCGATTGACCAGCTCTTGCACCCCTATGTGGGCATCAAGATTGACAAAGTCGTCGGCCTAGAAGCACGTGGCTTCATATTGGGCGGCGCAATCGCGCATCAATTGAGCATCGGTTTCATCCCTGTTCGCAAAGCCGGCAAACTGCCCGGCACCGTAATTTCTCAGGACTACAAACTTGAGTACGGCGAAGCGACGGTTGAATTGCACGACGATGCGATCGAAGCCGGTGAAAAGATCCTCGTCATCGACGATCTTCTAGCCACAGGCGGCACTGCAGAGGCGGGCATTAAACTGATCGAACGTCTTGGCGGCGAGATTGTTGGCTGCGGTTTCGTCATCGACCTGCCTGAACTTGGTGGACGCAAACGCCTTGAGGCGTTGGGCGTCGATGTCAAAGCCTTGTGTAGTTACGAGGGCCTATAGCGCCAGCACCACACCGGGGTTCATTATCCCAATTGGATCCAGCGCCGCCTTGATCGCGCGCATCGCCGCAAGCTTTGCAGGATCGCCATATTTTTCAAGATCTGCAGTTTTGAGGCGGCCGATCCCGTGTTCTGCGCTGATAGATCCACCGAGTTCATCGACCAAATCATGAACAGCGACCTTCACCAAATCGCGTACATCCAAATAATCGGCCCGCGTTTTTCCTGTCTCAGGAAAGACGTTGTAATGCAGATTGCCATCGCCCAAGTGCCCGAAACAATTGACCAACATTGGCCCAAGTTCTGCAATCACTTCGCCTGCGCGCGTGATGAACTCTGGCACAAGGCTTATCGGCACCGAAATATCGTGTGATGACACAGAGCCAACCAAACGATTAGCCTCTGGAATGTGTTCGCGCACAGACCAGAATTCTTGTCGTTGCCCAAGCGATTGCGCGATCAAGCCATCACTGACCCAGCCCTGCTCTAGCCCTGCTTCAAACAAAGTTTCAAGCGCGTCCTGCGGATCAAGTCCACGCGCCAGACCAACTTCGATCAGGACACACCATTCAAAATCTTGCTCAAAAGGCAGACGCACACTTGGCAGATAGTCACGCAGGAATTCAAGGCCTTGGCGGTGGATCAATTCAAACGCGCTGACACTGTCCCCCAGCTGGCTGCGTGCCTCAGCAAGAAGGGAAATCGCAGCTTGTGGGTCTTCCACAACAAAAAATGCGGTTCCCTCGGCAGCAGGTCGCGGGCTAAGCTTTAACGATGCAGCCGTGATAATTCCCAGCGATCCTTCAGAGCCGATGAGCAGATTGCGCAAATCATAGCCAGTGTTGTCCTTGCGCAATCGCGACAGGCCATTCCAGATGCTCCCATCCGGCAACACCGCCTCAATTCCAAGGCACAAATCACGCGTATTCCCATAACGTAGAACATTCACACCACCCGCATTCGTCGCAAGATTTCCGCCAATTTGCGCGGTCCCTTCAGAGGCGAGCGACAACGGAAAAAGGCGATTCACATCGGCGGCCGCCGTTTGGATATTCGCCAAAATAGCGCCTGCTTCGGCAACAAGGACATTCTCGCTTGGATGCACAGAACGGATCGCGTTCATGCGTTCTAATGATAGAATAAGCGGGCGGGGGCCATCAGGCGCAACCTGCCCGCCGACCAACCCTGTACCACCGCCATAGGGCACAATGCCGATGCTCGCTTGGTTCGCGAGGCGCACAATCGTTGCGACCTGTTCCACAGTCTGCGGAACTGCCATCAAAGTTGTTTGACCTGCATAGCGACCGCGCGGCTCTTCCAAATAGCGTGGTTCGATCTCTTTGATCACATCGGACGGAAGGGCCGCAAGCAATGCTGCTTCAAAGTCGCCGGAAACGTCGTTCAACATGTGCTCATATCCTTGATTAGCCGACGTCCGTGCGCCCGCGTCTGTCCATTCTAAGCGCAGAGTAAAGAACATGGCTGCGCCACCGCCCGTCAATCTGCAAATATGCTTGCGCCACGCCCTCATATTTAAAACCTGTGCGTTCCAGAACCCCACGCGAAGCCTTGTTTTCAGGCAAACAAGCCGCTTCCAAACGCGACAAATCCATCCGCTCAAAGGCGTAGTGTACCATCGCGGCGATGGATTCACTCATATAACCATGACGTGCATACTGATGGCCAATCCAGTAGCCCAGCGTGCCGCATTGCGCGGGACCACGGCGAATATTGTCAAGCGTGATCGCCCCCATCAACGCGCCATCTTCGCGACGTTCGATAAAAAGCGGCACGGCCGTATCGCCAGAAATGGAGCGCTGCGCCCAGTAGACTCGATTAGTAAAGGCCTTACGCGTCAGATGGTTAGAGGCCCAAGTGGGTTCCCACTTCGTCAAGAAATCAGCGCTATCGAAACGCAAATTGGCCCAAGCGCGAAAATCAGAATGAATGGGCGGGCGCAGCGACAGACGCTCGGTTTCCAAACGTATCTTGCGCCGAACCCGCAGCATTAAGCGGCGCGACCCTTTAAGAGATCCGCAAGATCAGGTGCACGTTCCACAGGCCCATAAAGCGCCAAGGCTGCGGGCGCTTCATCCGCAAGCGACGCCGCGAAGTCACGCACACCTTGCATCGTTACTGCATCTATCTGCGCAACGGTTTCTTCAAGCGGTGGAATGCGGTTCCAGATTTGCATCAAACGCGCAAGACGCTCCGCGCGGCTTGACGGGCTTTCTAGCCCCATGAGCATGCCAGCTTTCATCTGAGCACGAGCCCGCGCAACTTCTGTTTCGTTCATATCATCCGCTGCGCGCGCTAGTTCTTGCATCGTAATGCTTGCAAGCTCGGGCAATTGTTCCCCGCTGGTCCCCGCATAAATCGTCATCATGCCAGTGTCCGAATACGCGCCAGTTTGTGCAAAAATTGTGTAACACAGCCCTCGCTTTTCACGCACCTCTTGGAACAGGCGGCTCGACATACCGCCACCCAAAGCGACGGAATAAATCTGCGCCGTATAAATCGCGTTATCGCAGTAGCTTGGTCCCTCAAAGGCCAATGCGAAGTGAGCCTGCTCTAGCGACTTGATCTCACGCCGCACGCCACCTTGAAAAAGGGCCTTCGTCGGCACGCTGGCCACACGGCTTTCAAGACCGCCGAACAGCTCTTCCGCAGCACGCACAATTGCGTCGTGATCCACATCCCCTGCGGCGGAAAGGATCATCTGCGACGGGCCATAATGCTCATGCACAAAGCGGCGCAAATCTTCGCGCGAAAAACTGCGCACACGCTCTTCTGGACCAAGGATCGTGCGGCCAATAGGTTGATCGGGATAGGCTTCATCCTGAAGCCAATCAAAGATCACATCGTCTGGTGTATCAAGCGCTTGGCCGATCTCTTGCAAAATCACGCCGCGCTCGACCTCCATCTCATCTTCGTCAAACACCGGATTAAGCAAAATATCAGAGATCACATCCAACGCCAGTGGCACATCACCGCCCAAGACACGCGCGTAATAGGCCGTCACTTCGCGACTAGTGTAGGCATTGATATAACCGCCAACATCCTCAATCTCTTCAGCAATTTGCAAAGAACTGCGGGTTTTGGTGCCTTTGAACGCCATATGCTCAAGAAAATGCGCAATGCCATTCTGCTCGATGCGTTCATTGCGCCCACCTGCGGTGACCCAAATCCCAATCGATGCGCTTCGAAGGCCCGGCATTTTTTCCGTCACAATGCGAAACCCGTTCGCGAGGCTGTGGGTTTGCACGCTCATGAAGAAATACCCGCGCGAACAATATCTTGCAGCGCTTTAAGATCATTCGGAGCGCGCGTCACACGTTCCTCATGCTCAAACAGGTCAGCCATACGCGGTGGTAGTGATGGCCGTTCCCCTGTCGCGGCTTCAACAGCATCTGGGAATTTTGCGGGATGCGCAGTCGCGAGGGTGATCATCGCCGTTTCACCTATGTGATTTTCGGCAACAGAAACACCAATCGCGGAATGCGGGCAAAGCACCTCGCCAGTCTCGTGCAGCGCACGCGTGATCATCGCAGATGTGCCTGCTTCATCAACCATGCCGCTATCGTAGTGTGCTCGCAAAGCCCCCATCGCGTTACCTGAAATAGTAAAGTTACCATCGGTGGCCAGATCGTCCATGAGGCCCTTGATTGCAGCGCCGTCCTGATCATGCGCAAAGAAAAGCGCACGCTCGAAATTGGAGGAAACCTCAATGTCCATGGAAGGTGAAATAGACGGTTTCACGCCAGACTTGGTGTAAGCAGAGGTTTCCATGCAGCGATGCAAAATGTCATTTTGGTTGGTTGCGATCACCAGACGATCAATCGGCAGGCCCATTTTCTTGGCAATAAAGCCCGCGAAAACATCCCCGAAGTTGCCTGTCGGCACGGTAAAACTCACCTTACGATCCGGTGCTCCCAGGGACACAGCTGTGGAAAAATAATAGACCACTTGCGCAAGAACGCGCGCCCAATTGATAGAGTTTACACCAGCCAATTGAACATCATCGCGGAACTCAAAGTCGTTGAACATATCCTTAAGACGCGCTTGGCAATCATCGAAGTCACCATCCACCGCAATTGCATGCACGTTGGCTTCCGTCGGCGTTGTCATCTGGCGACGTTGCACTTCGGAAACACGACCGTAAGGATAGAGAATAAACACATCCACGGCATCAAGACCACGGAACGCTTCGATCGCAGCAGAACCCGTATCGCCGGATGTCGCCCCAACAATTGTGACACGTTTGCCGGACCGTTTAAGAGCAAGTTCAAACATCTGGCCAATAAGTTGCATGGCGAAATCTTTGAACGCGAGGGTTGGGCCGTGAAACAGCTCCATCAGAAAATGGTTCGGCGCAAGTTGCACCAATGGCGCGCGCGCAATGTGGCCGAAGCCTGCATAAGCCTGTCGAATACACCCTCTAAATTCTTCATCCGTGAACGTGTCGCCCACGAACGGACGCATTACCCGAAACGCAATCTCTTCATAGCTTGCGCCATTCATCGCGCGCATGTCATCGACGCTCATTTGCGGAATCGTTTCAGGCACATAAAGCCCCCCGTCCCGCGCAAGACCTGTGAGCATCGCTTCCTCAAAAGACAAAACCGGTGCAGCACCACGTGTAGAGACGTATTTCATTATATGTCCTTCTGCGCTTTTCGTGCGCGCCATAGGAAAGTCAGTGTCATGATCAGCCAGATCACAGCGAGCGAAAACCAAGTGAATGCATATTGCAAATGATCATTCGGAATGCCTGCCTTGTCCACGGGCAAAGGCGCGACCGAGTCATTTTCGAACGAAGATGTACGCAGTACGATCATCACAGGTTCGGTCGCCAAATGCTTGGCCATCGCAGAAACGTCGCGCGCAAACCAAATCTCTGCTTTCAGATCCGGCTCTGGAATTGAGCTACCAGTTTCGTCGGGCCAATGCAGGTTCCCCGTCACGTTAGCCTTACCTGTCGGGCGATCTGCATTTTTCTGGTCAATTTTGACGAAGCCACGATCAAGCAGAATACGCCGTCCCGTGTCTGTCTCAAACGTAGAGATGATGCGATAGCCCGGGCCGACCTGCTTTTGCGAAACCAGAACGTGGATTTCTTCGCTTGTCACCGCCCCTTTGACAATCACGGGTAAAAAGCGATCGGTTAAACGATTGAATTCATCGGGGAGTTCGACAGGTTCGGCGGCGATACGTGTATCGATGTCGGCGAGGATCGCCTGTTTCCAAGTCAATCGCTGCATTTGCCAAACACCAAGCGACACCAAGATGGCAACGCCGATAAGGCCAAATAGCAAAGGAATAAGGTAACGGGTCAGCATGCGTGCATGGGGTCCATCAAGTGACAAAGCGCGCAAGGAAAACACCTTGCGCGCCTTGGCTTTTGTCGTGTTGCGACGCGGGTTTCAAGACCGCATCGCAACGTTCGAGATTTGTTTATCCACCCCAAACGTAGACTGCGGCAAACAAGAACAGCCAGACAACGTCAACGAAGTGCCAATACCAAGCTGCCGCTTCAAAGCCGATGTGACGTTCCGGCGTAAAGTGACCGCGCTGTAGACGAAGCAAACAAATGAACAGGAAGATCGTACCAATCACAACATGAAAACCATGAAAGCCTGTCGCCATGAAGAAGTTCGCGCCGTAAATGTTGCCGGAGAACCCGAAGGCCGCATGGCTATACTCATAGGCTTGGAAGGCAGTGAAGATCAGGCCAAGAACAACGGCAATGATCAAACCGTTTTTCGTGTCCTGGCGGTTGTTTTCATGTGCAAGCGCGTGGTGCGCCCAGGTCGCGGCAGCACCAGAGCAGAGCAAGATCAACGTGTTGATCAACGGCAGATGCCAAGGATCAAACGTTTCGATACCAGCTGGCGGCCAAATGCCATCGACAGCAGGCGACTGTGGACCCATCGGGTACATCGCGTGCTTGAAGAAGCTCCAGAACCATGCTGCGAAGAACATAATTTCGGACATGATGAACATGATGAAGCCATAGCGAAGCCCGATCCGCACGACAGGCGTGTGATCGCCAACGTGGCTTTCGTCGACAACCTCCGCCCACCAGCCATACATGACGTAAAGTACACCAACGAGGCCAATCAGGAACATCCATGGACCATTGTCGTGGAACCAAACCACGGCGCCAAAGAGCATGACAAATGCGCCAATCGCACCCAGCAATGGCCAGAGCGAGGGATTAAGAATGTGATAGTCGTGGTTTTTTGCGTGTGCCATGGGTCCCTCGTCGGATAGGCTTAGTTATTAATCGTGTCTGCGGGTTGCTCCAAAGCGGCCTGTGCGACCTCTTCGGGCAAATCGATTTCATAGAATGTATATGAAAGCGTTATCTCTTGTGTATATTTCGCGTCGCGGTCAGTGACAATCTCTGGATCAACATAGAAGGTCACGGGCATTTCTACCCGCTCCCCAGGTTGCAAGACCTGCTCTTCAAAGCAAAAACATGCAATCTTGTTGAAGAAATAACCTGCTTGATACGGTGCAACATTATAGCTGGCTTGACCAGCAACAGCGCGGTCTGTCGGATTGTAGGCTTCGTAGAAGACCAAACCTGTCTCACCAATGCGCATTTCGATCTCGCGCACCATGGGTTTGAATTCCCACGGCATGCCACGTTCTTTAGAGGCATCAAAACGTACAGTTATTGTTTGATCAAGGATTTCGTCGCTGCCCGTATCAGCCGTGTTCGTCACACCGCCAAAGCCGGTAACACGGCAAAACCAATCGTAAAATGGAACCGACGCCCAGGCCAAGGCACCCATAAACACTACAAGCGACAGCGCTTGCAGTGCTGTTTTGCTTTTGGGGTCAATTGATTTTTTGGGAGTTGGAGCTTGATTTGACATTACTCACTCGCCTCCCCAAGCGGAGGTTCGTAATCGCCGCGCGTCACTTTTACGACAGTAAGCCCGAAAATGATTACAATGAAGCCAGCAAGAAGCAGGCCAACACCCACATTGCGGCCATAGCGACGTGTGTGGATTTCATGTTGCTTAATAATGCTCATCACCAGCCACCCATGCCAAAACGCTGCATGATTGCTTCAATCAAAATCGCTCCGAAATGCAGGAAGAGGTACAGCAAAGAGAGCTTGAAGAAATTACGCTCTACTTTGAAGTTGTCGACTTCACTCATCTCTTCATCGCGGTTCAGGATGTCCCATGCACCTTTGACAAACATCATGTTCAAAACGATTGCAATCGCCATGTAAACAGGGCCACCGATGGATGTAACCCCTGCGCCCAGCGCAAGAATGGCGAGCAAAATCGTGTAAACGAAAATATGAATGCGTGTGGAGCGGCGGCCATGGGTAACCGTCAGCATCGGGACACCCGCATGGTCGTAGTCTTTACGCATAAACAACGCCAGCGCCCAGAAATGCGGCGGTGTCCACATAAATGTGAGACAGAACATCAGCACAGATTCGATAGAAATGCCGCCTGTAGCAACCGCCCAACCGATCATCGGAGGAAATGCGCCAGCAGCGCCGCCAATCACGATATTCTGTGGTGTCCAGCGTTTCAGCCACATCGTGTAGATCACGACGTAGAAGAAGATCGTGAACCCGAGAAGAGAGCCAGCGACCCAATTCGACGCAAGTCCCAGCATGACCGTGGAAAGGCCAGACAGCGCGAGACCAAAACCAAGCGCTTCGCCTTCAGTCACTTTACCCGCAGGGATCGGACGCTTTTGTGTGCGCTTCATCACCGCGTCGATGTCCGCGTCCCACCACATATTCAGCGCACCAGAGGCACCGCCGCCTATCGCAATGAACAGAATGGATGCAAAGGCGATCATCGGATGAACTGGGTTTGGCGCGGCCAGTAGCCCCACCAACGCAGTGAAAACAACAAGCGTCATCACGCGCGGCTTTAGAAGCGCGAAGAAATCGCCGAAGCTGGCTTCGGGCGCAAGGCTGGCACTATCTGCGCTGGCGTCGCTCATTCTAATGTCTCTCAAAACAATGTGTGAAACGCGCGTGGATTAGCCCCCTCGCGCGCTGTTATCGCGTTCGTTTACTTCGCGTCTGCAACTTTGAAAGCCTGCGGCACACCTGCATACTCTTCGATCGCGCCATTCAGCCATTCCTGGTAGGCTTCTTCGCTCACTACTTTCACCGTAATCGGCATGTACGCGTGGTCTTTGCCGCAAAGCTCGGAACATTGACCGAAATAAACACCTTCTTTCTCGGCCGCAAACCAAAGCTGAGCAATACGGCCTGGGACGCCGTCTTGCTTGACGCCAAATGCTGGGATCGTCCAAGAATGGATCACATCTGCACCCGTGACATTCATCACGATTGTTTTACCCACAGGCACGACAACCGCGGTGTCGGTCGCCAGCAAATACTGCTCGGGCGCGTAGCCCGCATCAGCCAGCTCATCCTTGCCAAGCAGGAAGCTGTCAAAACCAAACTCGTGGTCGACATACTCATAGCCCCAGTACCACTGATATCCGGTGACTTTGATCGTGATATCTGCCTTCGGGATTTCCTGCTGCTTGAACAAAATCGGCAAAGAAAACGCGCCAATGAAGACCAAAACGACGATCGGGATGATCGTCCACGCCACTTCCACAGGCGAATTGTGCGTGAATGTGCCCGGTGTCGGGTTGGCTTTGCGGTTGTAGCGCACGATGCAGTAGACAATCAGGCCAGTGACGAACAGCGTGATGACCGTAATAATAATGTTCAACATGCCATCCAACCATTGGATGTCGCGCATGAGTTCGGTTGCCGCGGGCTGAAAGCCGATGCCGCGCGGTGTTGGTTGGCCAACGACTTCGAGCCCGTCTTGCGCCATGGCCGGAGCCGCTACGAGTGCTGCCAAAAGGCCGTAGAGAGTTTTTTTCAGTTGCATTTTACACCCTGGTCGATTGCGGCATGATGCCGAACTTTTCGATTTTAATCTGTTAACCTTAAGCGAGCGAAGCAATTAAACCGATAGCGGTCAAACGCCCGTTGTTATTGAGCTGTTTAAAACCATATTCTTACCTATAGATAAAGGCTAGGCGTTGCGGCAAACGGACGCTTCTCTGTTTTATATCAAATACGAAAGATAATCCGCATGACGCAGCCCTCATTTCGCCCGTTTCAAGACCGTTTTTCGAAAGAAAGCGCTTTGAAAATACTGCAAAACGCATGCGAGGGCGCGGATGATGGCGAACTATTTATCGAACGACGCACATCGGAAAGCTTGGTGTTTGATGACGGAAAGCTGAAAAATGCCTCTTATGATGCATCCGAAGGATTCGGTTTGCGCGCGGTGCTTGGCGAGGTCGCAGGCTACGCGCATTCAACGGAAGTGTCCGAATCTGCCTTATTGCGCGCCTCTGCGACGGCCCGTCTGGCGGTTGGCGCGGGTGGCAGCACTCTGGCCGAGGCACCGCGTTCAACTAATTCCAAATTCTACGGAGACACTGATCCGATTTCAGAGGTAAGTTTTAGTGCAAAAATCGACACACTTCGCGAAATCGACACCTTTCTGCGCGATCTCGATTCGCGGGTCGTTCAGGTAAGCGCCTCAATTGCGGCGTCCTTGCAAGAGGTCATAATTCTGCGCCCCGACGGCAACGATGTCAGCGACACACGCCCCATGGCGCGCGTGAATGTGTCGGTCATCGTGGAACACAATGGACGTCGCGAAAGCGGCTCCGCAGGTGGCGGCGGTCGCATTCCACTAGACGGGTTGATCGCGCCCCAAGATTGGCAACCCAAAGCGCGTGAGGCATTGAGGATTGCCTTGGTTAATCTAGAAGCGGTCCCTGCCCCGGCTGGAGTCATGGATGTTGTACTTGGCCCCGGTTGGCCAGGAATCTTGCTGCACGAAGCTGTTGGACATGGACTTGAAGGGGATTTTAATCGCAAAGGCGCCAGCGCGTTCTCTGGCCGAATTGGTGAGCGCGTCGCATCTAAGGGCGTGACGGTTTTGGACGATGGTACAATCCCTGATCGCCGTGGCTCCATCACGATTGATGATGAAGGAACGCCTTCAGGTAAAAATGTGTTGATCGAGGACGGCATCCTTGTGGGTTACATGCAAGACCGCCAAAATGCGCGGCTAATGGGCGTCGAACCAACAGGAAATGGGCGGCGCGAAAGCTATGCGCATCCTCCTATGCCGCGCATGACAAATACTTACATGACGGGCGGCAGCTCTGATCCCAAAGATATACTGGCGGATCTGAAAGACGGAATTTATGCGGTCGGATTTGGTGGAGGCCAGGTGGATATCACCAACGGCAAGTTCGTGTTCTCTTGCACAGAAGCCTACCGCGTAGAGAACGGCAAAGTGGGTGCGCCAGTTGCAGGGGCAACGCTGATTGGCGATGGGGCGACTGCAATGCAGCAAATTCGCGCGCTTGGGAATGACATGGCGCTTGATCCAGGTATGGGAAATTGCGGAAAAGCAGGGCAATGGGTGCCTGTTGGCGTCGGTCAGCCAACCTTGATGATTGGTGGGCTTACCGTTGGTGGCGCAGGAAGTTGAGAATTTTCGACTAGGGTTTACGCGCCATTAACCCTGCCTCTGCTAAATCTGATTCTGCAAGCAGACGGAGCCAAGCATGAGCGCGCAACCCCATTCTTCCACTCACCCCCTACTCCCACCCACCACGGAAGATATGCGTGCGGATTGGCTTCGTCTCTTGCGTTCACGTCGCGTTGGAATCGCGACGTTCTATCGATTGCTCAGCGAATACGGCAGTGCCTGCGCTGCTTTAGAGGCATTGCCCAAAATCGCGTCTAACGCGGGGTTATCAAAATACACGCCATGTTCACTGGAGCAGATTAAGAGAGAACTGCGCGCAGGTGCACAGATAGGTGCCAAACTCGTATGCAGGGGCGAATATTCATATCCTTCTTTGCTCGCGGAAATTCCGGACGCGCCGCCGATGCTCTGGGTACGCGGGAACTTATCGGCCTTAACCCGCCCAACAGTTGCCCTTGTCGGCGCACGTAACGCATCATCTTTGGGCACACGCATGGCACGCGCACTTGCCAATGAATTAAGCGAAGCAGGATATGTCGTCGTTTCAGGGCTTGCTCGTGGGATCGATACGTGCGCGCACCTCGCGGCAGCCAAAAATGGATCCATCGCAGTCCTAGCAGGTGGCGTCGATGTTATCTACCCGAACGAAAACCTGAACCTCGCGAGCTCTATGTTGGACGAAGGCGCGTTGCTGTCAGAACAACCTATAGGCATGGCCCCAATCGCGCGGCATTTCCCGATGCGCAATCGCATTATTTCGGGACTATGTAGCGCCACAGTTATCGTTGAAGCCGCTGGCAAATCGGGAAGCCTGATAACTGCGCGCGGTGCACTTGATCAAGGACGCGACGTGCTGGCAGTTCCAGGTCACCCGTTCGATGCCCGCGCATCGGGATGCAATATGCTTATCCGCGATGGCGCATCGCTTGTTAGAAATGCACAGGATATCATATCGATTCTTGGAGACAATCGTCCATCGCCGCAAGTCGTAGAAGATGAGCAGATGCCACTACGCTTGGCTGAAAGTACCAAACCCAAAAGAAGCCTCTTCGAGACCAGTAAGCTGCACCAACGCATCTTGGATCAACTTGGCCCTAGTCCCATAGCCGAGGATCAGCTGCTGCGCGACATTGGAGCACATACAAGCAAAGTGATCCCTGCCCTGACCAACTTGGAAATGGACGGGCAGATCAAACGTGGCCCTGGTGGAATGATCAGTCGAATCTAATTAACGCCAGCACAGTAATCTTCGATAACGGCGCGATATCGTCGACAGAAAGGTCCGTAAGCAAACCAGACATCTGTCGGCCCAATGGCCCAGTGGACCGCAACCCAAGTATCGCCAGAGCGACGCAGCAATGCTTGCATTGATGTACCATCCATAGACTCCGGCTCAATCGATCCAAGGGTAAAACCAGGCGTTGCGTAAAGATCGATCGCGCCTCCACCCGGTCTTTGCGCATGAAGGGCGGCAAATCCCATCGAACCCTTCACGCGTAGGTCGTAGACTATGAATTCGACTGGCGCGCCGAGCTGTTCTTCCGCATGCGCACGCACAGCGTCGAGCATCGACTTACGTTCCGCCGTGCCGCGTTCAGGTTCATAGTAGTCTGCCGCAACTGGAGACGCGAGAAACAAAGCCATCAAAAGATGCTTAAAAAAACGCATGCAACAAGCCTTTCAGAAATCGGTTGGGTCTACAGTAACCCAGACAAATTCACTTTGTCTCGCACCATTTTTCGCCGCACCGTGTGACAGCTTTGTATAGCTTGATTGACATTAGGGTCTTTCCCCACACATGTATCCCACCCATAAGAAAGCAAATTCTTGAGACGAGTCGTTAGGAAGCCCTATGCCAGTTGTTGTTGTCGAATCCCCTGCTAAAGCCAAGACAATCAACAAGTATTTGGGGCCCAACTACACAGTTCTCGCGTCTTACGGACACGTGCGTGATCTGCCGCCGAAAGACGGGTCTGTCGACACCGCCGCCGATTTCGAAATGAAATGGGAGGTTGGCAACGACAGCAAAAAGCACGTCAAAGCAATCGCAGACGCGTTGAAAGAGGACAACGAACTCATTCTCGCGACAGACCCGGACCGCGAAGGCGAAGCAATTAGCTGGCACCTGCAAGAGGCGCTGACCAAACGCAAATCGATCAAAAAAGACACACCAGTCAGTCGTGTGGTGTTCAACGCGATCACCAAAACCGCTGTGACCGAAGCCATGAAAAATCCGCGCCAAGTGGATCAACCGCTTGTGGAAGCGTATCTTGCGCGCCGCGCGCTCGATTATCTTGTGGGTTTTAATCTATCACCTGTTTTGTGGCGCAAACTTCCCGGTGCGCGGTCAGCGGGCCGTGTGCAATCGGTTTGCCTGCGCATAATCGTCGAGCGTGAAGAAGAAATCGAAGCGTTCAATGCACGCGAATACTGGTCTGTGAAAGCCTTGCTGGCCACACCACGTGGCCAAGAATTCGAAGCGCGCTTGACAGTTTTGGGTGGGCAAAAGCTCGATAGATACGATCTTGCCAATCAAACAGCCGCTGAATTAGCTGTGCAAGCCGTCACATCACGCGCTTTGAAAGCCGTCTCCGTCGAGGCCAAGCCGGCTGCGCGCAACCCATCCGCACCCTTCATGACATCCACCTTGCAGCAAGAAGCCAGCCGCAAATTCGGCTTTGGTGCGCGCCAGACGATGAACATCGCACAGCGCTTGTATGAAGCGGGCCACATCACCTACATGCGAACTGACGGCATCGATATGGCACCCGAAGCCATCATCGAAACTCGCGATGTCATCAAAGACCGCTACGGCACCGACTACCTGCCGAAAGCACCGCGTGAATACAAAAACAAAGCCAAAAACGCCCAAGAGGCGCACGAGTGTATCCGCCCAACCGATCTTGCGAAAGACGCCGCGAGTCTGAAGTTGAGCGAACCGGATCAGCGCAAGCTTTATGATTTGATATGGAAACGTACCATCGCGTGCCAAATGGAAAGCGCACGTATGGAACGTACAACCGTCGATCTGGGATCTGACGACAGCCAGGTGCAAATGCGTGCAACGGGTCAAGTCGTGTTGTTCGACGGCTTCATGAAAGTTTATGAGGAAGGTCGCGACGACACGGTCGTTGATGAGGACGACAAGCGTTTGCCGCAGGTCGCCATGGGCGATCCAATGGACAAACGCGCAATCACTCCTGAACAGCACCACACCCAACCGCCCCCCCGTTACACAGAGGCGACTTTGGTAAAACGCATGGAAGAGCTCGGCATTGGCCGCCCATCGACCTACGCTTCGATCGTCACTACGATCCAAGACCGCGAGTATGTGCGCAAAGACAAGAACCGCCTTTTCCCCGAAGATAAGGGCCGAATTGTTACGATCTTTTTGATGAATTTCTTTCGCCAGTATGTGGGCTATGATTTCACCGCCGATCTGGAAAGTCAGCTTGACGATGTGTCTGCGGGCGAAGCCGATTATAAAGAACTGCTTGGTAAATTCTGGCGCGATTTCCACGCGGCGATCTCTGAAACGTCCGAATTGCGCATTTCTGAAGTGCTTGACGTGCTCGACGCAGCTCTCGCACCCCAGCTTTATCCTCCGCGTGAGGATGGCACCGATCCACGGGTCTGTCCAAAATGCGGACTTGGCAATCTGCACCTCAAGACCTCGCGCACGGGCGGCTTTGTTGGCTGTGGCAACTATCCTGAGTGCACCTACACACGCCCCATTGCGGGCGAAGGGGCCGACGGTGAAGAGCAATTGCTTGGCACCGATGAAGGTGATGAAATTTGGCTGAAGTCAGGTCGCTTTGGCCCTTATGTTCAACGCGGCGAAGTCACCCCTGAGAACAAAAAGCCAAAACGTACGTCGCTGCCTCAAGCGCGACATGGCGGGTGGGACAAGGCGGACACGACACTTGAGAAGGCGATCAAACTGCTCAGCCTACCACGCGGCATTGGCGAGCATCCCGAGGGGGGCCGGATCAGTGCGAATTTGGGGCGCTTTGGTCCTTATATCATGCATAAGCTGCCGAACGCCGAAAAGCCGACCTATGTGAACGTGAAAACATGGGATGAGATGTTCGAGGTTGGTATGAACCTCGCGGTTGAGTTGCTCGCTGACAAGCGCGCGAACCCCGGGCGGCGCGGCGGTCAGGCCGCAGCGAAGCCACTTAAGGAGCTGGGCGAACATCCCGCAGACGGCGGCGCGATCAATGTGATGGAAGGGCGTTATGGCCCTTATGTGAAGTGGGAAAAGATCAACGCAACGATCCCCAAAGGGACAGAACCTGCCGATGTGACCATGGAAATGGCTGTGGAATTGATCGCGGAGCGCGCAGCTAAGAGCGGCAAGAAGAAAGCTGCGCCAAAGAAAAAGGCGGCTGCTAAAAAACCAGCCGCAAAGAAGCCCGCGACGAAAAAGGCACCGCCCAAGAAAAAAACGGAGTAACTCCGCTAACGCGCTTCTAACCAAAATGTGAGTGGCATTTGTGAGTACACTCTGGGAAGGCTGCAATAAATTGCAGCCTTTTTTAGTCTGAGGTCCCGTTATGACATTGAAGGTAAACCGCCGTAGCGCAATCATTGGGTTAAGCGCAACACTTGCAACACCTGCCATTGCACAAGTTCAACTGCCCGCCGCCAACCAAGCGGCAGCAGCGCGGCGCAATGCATCGAGTTTCGTCACTCAAGATTGGCGCGATCACTTTAAGACCCTCGGCAAAGGCGTCATCGTCGCCGATACCTTCTCGCGCGCTTTGCACTATTGGAACGCCGATGGCTCCGATTACCGCGTGTATCCCACTTCTGTTCCGATGACGGATGAGCTGACAAAGCGCGGCTATACGGAAATCGTGCGCAAGAAAGTTGGCCCCACGTGGACCCCAACCAAAGCCATGCGCGAACGTGATCCGGCGCTACCTGACTTCATGGAAGCGGGCGCGGGCAACCCCCTTGGCAGCCACGCGATGTATCTTAGCTGGCCCGCATATTTGATCCACGGCACCCACGATACGCGCAAGATCGGACGACGTTCTTCTTCGGGCTGCATTGGCCTATACAACGAAAAGATCGCCGAATTATTCGCGATTACGCCCATAGGCACACAGGTACGCGTTCTATAAGCCCTGCGAAAAACGCCGCAGCGCAGCATATAGATTGACTCTTCGCTGACCCTTCGTCAGGTATTCTCCAACACCACGAGATCAGGAGAAATACTCATGAAAAAGGTCTATGGCAGCGCTGCCGAGGCTCTGGACGGCGTGCTTTTCGATGGCATGTTTATTGCGTCAGGCGGCTTTGGCCTCTGCGGCATTCCCGAATTGCTGCTGGAAGCAATCAAGGATGCGGGCACAAAAGATCTTACGTTTGCGTCCAACAACGCGGGCGTTGACGACTTTGGCATCGGCATTTTGTTGCAAACAAAGCAAGTGAAGAAAATGATCAGCTCTTACGTGGGTGAGAACGCTGAATTTATGCGTCAATATCTGTCTGGGGAGCTGGAGCTAGAGTTCAATCCGCAAGGCACATTGGCTGAGCGCATGCGCGCAGGTGGCTGTGGCATCCCTGGCTTTTATACCAAAACAGGTGTCGGCACAGTGATCGCGGAAGGCAAAGAACACAAAGACTTCAAAGGCGAAACCTACATCATGGAGGAAGGCATTTTTGCTGACCTCGCGATTGTGAAAGCCTGGAAAGCGGATGCGACGGGCAACCTTGTGTTCCGCAAGACTGCACGCAATTTCAACCCGCCTGCGGCGATGTGCGGAAAGATGTGCATTGTTGAGGTGGAAGAGATCGTTGAGACGGGTTCGCTCGATCCCGACAGCATTCACTTGCCCGGAATTTATGTGCACCGCATTATTCAGGGCGATCATGAAAAGCGCATTGAACAGCGCACAGTTCGGGAGGCGTAAATCATGTGGGATCGTAATCAAATGGCGGCGCGTGCCGCGCAAGAATTGCAAGATGGCTGGTATGTGAACCTCGGTATCGGCATTCCAACATTGGTGTCGAACTATATTCCTGAGGGCATCGAAGTTACGCTGCAATCAGAGAATGGCATGCTGGGCATGGGTCCTTTCCCCATTTCTGGTCAGGAAGACGCGGACCTAATCAATGCGGGCAAGCAGACGATCACAGAACTGCCGCAGACGGCTTACTTCGATAGTGCGCAATCTTTCGGGATGATCCGTGGCGGTAAAATTGCAATGGCGATCTTGGGCGCGATGGAAGTCGCCGAAAACGGTGATTTGGCAAACTGGATGATACCGGGCAAGCTTGTCAAAGGAATGGGCGGCGCGATGGATCTCGTGGCCGGTGTTGGCCGCGTGGTCGTCGTTATGGATCACACTAACAAGCACGGCGACAGCAAGGTTCTCAAAGAATGCACCTTGCCTCTCACAGGTAAAAGCGTCGTTGACCGCATTATTACCAACTTGGGCGTTCTTGATGTGGTCGACGGCGGCTTGAAAATCGTCGAGACGGCCGATGGCGTCAGCGAAGATGAATTGCGCGCGTCAACCCAAGCGACAATCGTCTAAATTTATTCAGGGTGCGTATTTTTGCGCGCCCTGTTTTTAACCGCCAAGTTTTTTGAACACACATCCATCCGTGGCCAGCTGCGGTGGAGTTACGCATAAATTCCGTGCGACCTGAAACGCTGCGAGGACTTTCGGAACATAATCTCGCGTTTCAGAATATGGGGGAACGCCGCCGTTCTTTCTCACCGCGCCTTCGCCCGCGTTATAGGCCGCCAATACTAAAACCGGATCGTTGGAAAATTCGCCCATGAGCCAATCCAGATAAGCGACGCCCCCTGAAATATTCTGCGCAGGAACATTTACGTCTTTCACACCAAAGCGAGCCGCCGTCGCAGGCATTAATTGCATCAAGCCTTGCGCGCCAGCAGAACTCACAGCGTCCACTTGCCCTGCAGATTCCACCGAGATCACGGCCAGAACCAACGCAGGTGAAACTTTCTTTCCAATTGTCGCCTTCAAAATCTCAATGCCATGGGTTTGCGAGATGGCATAAAGTTTTTGCAATCGGGGGCCGCGTACTCCGCTGCCGCCCGGTGGGTTGGATAATCTGTTAAGCGCGGCCTGATACCTGCCAGAACCTTTCTCAATTTCTGTTGGCACAGTATCCCAGAACCATTGATATGAAGACGCGGTGTGCGCCTTTGCTCCCCCTTTGGAGTTCTGGTTTGAACCACTAACCACAGCGCCCGCGCTTGGCCCCTCAGGTGTAATCTGAATAGTTATGCGCTTGCGGTTTCCTGCTTTAGGCGGTTTTTGACGCTTCGCAGAGAAATCTGGGAAAGGCTTCGGCTTTTGTATCTCAGCTTGCGCCGCGCCTACGCTCAGCAGAGCGGCAGCGACGGTCAGACACCTTAAAAGGACACAGGTTTTATAAATCATGCTCAATCCAACAAAACGTCTTTGCGTTTTTTTCGAGTATCGGTGAATTCAGCGCGTATTGCACCCAAAACCCTCATCTGCGTCGTAAATATGTAAATTCGTCGCCAAAGCCACACATCCAAAGTGGCGAAAGCCAAGGTGGTAAACGCGCGCACAATCCGCAGCTTTGCAGCTAAATTCACCAAAATCCCCGCTGAGTCACCATTTTAGTGACCCGATTAAGGTGCATCCCTACCTTAAAGGCTTCTTGGTCCAATGTATTAACAACCGGGCTCAGGTCCAAAGGTTTAAAGAAGGGCAAACACATGAAAAAGCTACTTAAACTTTTCGCGCGTCAGGACAGCGGCGCGGTAACAACCGAATTCGTTGTACTTGTTGCAGCTTCCACACGGCTCGGAAGTGTTGGCTACTCTGGCGTAGGCGGAGGAGCGGACGAAGTTACAAACGTTGACCCAGATGCATCATTACAGCGGTTTGTTTCAGGCTTTTAGAATTCGCCTCGCAAACAGTACTTAAGTCAAAGTGCAAATATTAAAGTGAAAGGCCGGTCTTGAATGAGATCGGTCTTTTTCATTGCGGGTAAAAACTTCACCCGCGAGTAATGTATGAAAAAGTTAACAAATACCAAAAATGCCTCTGACGTGTCGCAATCCCGCCCAGATTGCCCCCGATAAGAGTTTCATCCAACGACGGGCAGCGACGAGATGAGAGGCGGAGCTGAACAAACCGAAGTTGAGAGCAAACTGAGAAATCCGATCCTTGAAAGGGATATACTATGACAAACTTCATCAAAGCATTCGCACGTGACGAAAATGGTGCCGTAACAGTTGACTGGGTTGTTCTAACCGCTGCGGTTGTTG